>Ga0041059_1001110_pt1 | contig 21504 bp, 8 predicted proteins | sample AraColnosormetaG_FD_56232 | JGI IMG/M metagenome (GOLD analysis project Ga0041059, IMG submission 56232) | Arabidopsis roots microbial communities from North Carolina, USA - Col MF nosort | ecosystem: Host-associated > Plants > Roots > Unclassified | place: USA: North Carolina | collected 2013-09-02 | reverse complement strand
ATACAATGATATTTGCCAAAAAAAAAAAAGAAAGAAAGATAATGCAGTGATATTGATATACGTAAACACACATTTTTCCTTTTAACATTTAAAAGTTGAGAGATTTTAGAAAAACTTGGGACATGTTTTTATTGACAGCTTGCATATTTTTTCTTAATTTTTGGTGAAACGGATCAAAAAACTCAAAATTTAACGCTCGAAAAAAATTACAAACCAAATGTAGAAGGAATCCGAAATAAAATGGATTCAACGGAAATAGTGGTTCTTACTTTTCACATAAAAAGATGGTTTTGTAACGGATTGGCAAAAATCATATGGATTTCATCAAAATTAGATATTCTTACTTTTCACATAAAAAGATGGTTTTGTAACAGATTTTTTCAAAATCCTATGGATTTTTCAACAAAATTAGCTAGTCTTACTTTTCACAAAAAAATATGGTTTTGTAACGTTTTTTTTTAAATCGTGTCAACTTTTAAATCGTGTCAACTTTACGTCTAAAATTTTGGCTTTAAATATTTATATAGAATTGAAGTTTGGGGTTTAGTATGCAAGAAACTCGTGTTCGGGATTATTTTTGTTTTTGTTCCTACAAAAATAAAATACTTGAGATTGAACAGAAAAAGTTTTTACTTTTATCCGCTATATTGAAATCTCAAAATTCAAAAGTGTGAGGCAATGTATACTTTCCCTTAAAAAAAAAATAGAGAATCTATGGGTCCGATTGGTGACCTATAAAGGAATACAAAGAATGAAGAGGAACATGACTAAAAAAACAAACATGAATTTTTTTTGATAAAATAGTAATAAAAAATGGGTGTAGAGGAAAAATAGAACAAATGTTACTGTAAATGATAACAAAAACATAGAATAAATAGTAACAAAAATTAAAAAATAAATAAATTATTTTTTTAATTAAATATTAAATATAAAACGAACATAAATTTAATTTTTAATAAATATTTAAAATTTTTTCTTGTTTGTTCCTCATCAAATTTGGAAATGAACAATTTTCTTCTATCATTTCTAAAAAAATAAGGAATGAGTAGGAATAATGTCAGGTCTACATGTTACCATTTGGAGAAAAAATTGGTGAACAAAGAGGAACATGTTGTTCGTGCCCATTTCTTTTCGAAATAATGGTCACCAATCGGACCCTATATATAGTTGTAAATTAAAAATCTACTATTACTATATATGGAAATGTAATGTACATGAAATGAATCATAAATAAGTTCATTTTGGTTTACTTCCAAATAAAATAGCAAACAAAAAGAAATGATTCCAACATTCGAATCCTGCTGGCGTGATTTAGATTAGTAATTATCACAACCTCCAACCACAAAATCTAAATAAATAAATAAACCACCACCCACTCCAAAAAACGAAAAAATTAACATTACGAAAGAAAACATTTAGCATTAAATAAGTTTTTCGTTGGCAAAATATAAAATAATTACGAAAATAAAAGTCCAAATTATACTAATATTTATGACATAGGAGAGAGAGTGATGGTAGTAAGCGGAAGAGGCAATCTCACGAGAGTTGACGAGAATTTATGAAATAACCGAAGAGTCAGTGATCATCTTACACGTGGCACTCGCTTAGACATTCACGTGATCCAACGGTGATCGTAGGCACAACTTTCGAAGAAGTAATATGAAAATAGAAAATTAAGTTAAAGGGTTTGTTTGAAGCTATTTTGACTTTTTAGAGTTTTTATTTCTTAAGGAACAAAAGTCTCTATATTCATAGATCTCTTTATTTCCTTAATTGGTCTTTGGTAAAATTTCCACAGTTTTGAGATTATAATTCCTAAGATGGAAAGTTCAACTTCATTCCCACGCGCAAATATGATCTATAATTATTTTTGATTAAAAGTTACTTCAACTAAATAGATAGTACATACTATGAGATAATGAGACTACAATAAGTCCCTTAATGATGTTACGGTTTTTTTGTAAACGATTTTTACATCAGTACATTTTTTCTGGTTTTATAATAATGTCGTATTGACATTTTTTATACAAAAAAAATCAATACTTTATTTCTTTCATACAATTTGCTTTTTTTTTTTAATTTTTCTTTTTTTCTAGAGTTAAATTAAGTTAAATATTTTACATCAACCTTTTTTTATTAAATATGTAAACCATAACATTTGAAAAGTTTATAAACATTATTTAATTTGTAACAAACGAAATACAATATTGTGTTACTATATATGATATTATTTTATTTAAAGTACGTTACAATATACTTTTATTACAATTAATCGAATAAAATTTTTTTATGAGATTTTACGTTATTAAATTAAAATAATGCACAAATACAAAAGAAGTTTTGGATCCAAATAATAATTTATTTTTACAATTTTAACACATACACAATTCAAAACTTTGAATGTCCATCTAAATAACCTTTTTTGACCCTGTCAAAATTCAAAATTCCACAAAAGAAAAAGAAACTCCCCCAACTACAATATTTTCCTTTATCAACAAAGAAAAAAAATACTTTTAAATTCGAACTCACATAATAAAAGCAAACTACTAACGGTAATTCTAATAAGCACGTGTCGTATACGCGCTTGTTTACGAGAGTAAACAGTATACACACAATTCAAAACACCCTGACCTTTGCCTTCGCCACTAGTCAACCCTCTTCTTCTTCTCCGTCAAGAGAGCAAAAAAAAAACTTTTCTTCTTTCACAAATTTGTTTTTCCTTTTTATATTTAACACTCAATAACATAACAGAATAATATTATAATAATATCTCTCATTTTTCATTTTTCTACATCTTTATATTCTCTTCCCTTTATATAATTTCCACTCAAAAAAATCATTTTCCTTGCACACAAGTCAACTCTCTCTCTCTCACATCTTCTTCTTCAACCTCTGTCTCTTCATTTCTCTCTACCATGGATCAACAATCTCTAATCTAAAAACACTTTCGTTGTATCTAAACTCTCCATCTCCAAAAGAAAAACTTTTTTTCTTCTTCTCAGATGGGTAACGGAATCGGGAAGCTAAGTAAATGTTTGACCGGAGGTGCTGGTCGGAACAAAAAACCCGAGTTATCAATTCTCGAACCAGATCCTTTAGACGAAGGGTTAGGACACTCTTTCTGTTACGTCAGACCAGACCCGACACGAGTTTCGTCTTCAAAAGTTCACTCAGAAGAAGAAACGACGACGTTCCGTACAATCTCCGGCGCTTCCGTTAGTGCTAACACCGCCACACCACTCTCTACTTCTCTCTATGATCCTTACGGACATATCGATAGAGCCGCCGCGTTCGAAAGCACGACGTCGTTTTCGTCGATTCCTTTGCAACCGATTCCGAGAAGTTCCGGTCCGATTGTACCCGGTTCGGGTCCTTTAGAAAGAGGGTTTTTATCCGGTCCGATTGAAAGAGGTTTCATGTCCGGTCCACTTGATGGTTCTTCCGGTCCGATTGATGGTAAAACCGGTTCTGATCAATTTCAGAGAAGTTTCTCTCATGGTTTAGCTAATCTCCGGGTCGGGTCGAGAAAAGGATCTTTAGTTCGGGTTCTCCGTCGTGCAATTTCGAAGACGATTACTAGAGGACAGAACTCTATTGTTGCTCCGATCAAACCGGTTAAAGAGCCCGATTGGGTATTCGGGTCGGATAAAACCCGGATCCATCAGATCGAGAATAATCTCACTGTTAATAGCTTGAATTTTAGTAGTGAAGGAAGTTTACTAGACGACGACGTTTCGTTAGAGAGCCAGAATCTTCAATGGGCACAAGGTAAAGCCGGTGAGGATCGTGTACATGTGGTTGTATCGGAAGAACATGGATGGCTTTTCGTTGGAATCTACGATGGATTCAACGGTCCAGATGCGCCGGACTATTTACTCTCTCATTTATATCCAGCCGTTCATCGTGAGCTTAAAGGATTGTTATGGGACGATCCCAAAACAGATGCAAAATCTTCCGATGAAGCTGATGTAGAGAATCGTGACTCGAGTTCTGAGAAAAAGTCAAAGAATTGGGAAGAAAGTCAACGACGGTGGAGATGTGAATGGGATCGAGATCTTGACCGTTTACTGAAAGATCGGAGTAATGGGTTGGATCTAGATCCGGATCCGAATTCGTCTGATGTACTGAAAGCTTTGTCACAAGCTTTGAGGAAGACGGAAGAAGCTTATTTGGAGAATGCAGATATGATGCTCGACGAAAATCCTGAACTAGCTTTAATGGGTTCTTGTGTTTTGGTAATGTTGATGAAAGGTGAAGATGTTTATTTGATGAATGTTGGTGATAGTAGAGCTGTTCTTGGGCAAAAAGCTGAGAGTGATTATTGGATTGGGAAGATTAAACAAGATTTGGAACGTATCAATGAAGAAACTATGAATGATTTTGATGGTTGTGGTGATGGTGAAGGAGCTAGTTTGGTTCCGACTTTATCAGCTTTTCAGCTTACTGTTGATCATAGCACTAATGTAGAAGAGGTAAGGAACTATGCGGATAAAACGAGGTTATTTATCGATGAATTGGTGATGTTTTTGCTGATGAATTCTTGTTTCTTGTGCAGGAAGTTAATAGAATTCGAAAGGAGCATCCTGATGATGCGAGCGCGGTTTCGAATGAACGGGTTAAAGGTTCGTTGAAGGTCACTAGAGCTTTCGGTGCGGGTTTCCTTAAGCAGGTACGGTACTTAACATTCTTAGTGAGAGTAGATTTGAACATTAGGTTAATGGAAATTAAGCAAGAATGTTTGTAGTACTACTCTGTTTTTCAATCTAGTTTTAACTTTGAGATATATTTGTTTGCAGCCTAAATGGAATAACGCGCTTCTAGAGATGTTTCAAATCGATTACAAAGGGACGTCACCATACATCAATTGTTTGCCATCACTTTACCATCATAGATTAGGCTCGAAAGACCAGTTTCTGATACTATCATCGGATGGTCTTTACCAATATTTCACAAACGAAGAAGCGGTTTCAGAGGTTGAACTATTCATCACGTTACAGCCGGAAGGTGACCCGGCTCAGCACTTGGTTCAAGAGCTTCTTTTCCGTGCTGCTAAGAAAGCTGGTAATAATCTATCGAAAACCGAAAAGAGAAATCTTTGATTCGAAGTATTGGATCAAGTGTTAACTCTTTTTTCTTATTGATGTTTCTAGGTATGGATTTCCATGAACTGCTTGAGATACCACAAGGGGAACGGAGACGGTACCACGATGATGTTTCCATTGTAGTGATCTCTTTAGAAGGAAGAATGTGGAAATCTTGTGTATAAACAAAAACCTATATAATGAACATAGAGAAAACTTAAAGTGTTTCTGAGATGATCCCGAATTCGATGCAATGAAAAAAGCTCGATCTCACATCGAATCTACAACCTCAAAAACGCAGGAAGACGTTTAGTTTTTGTATTATATGTTAATAAAACAGTAAGAGAAAGTTTTGCCTCTGGAACTAAAATACAAGTCTCATTAATTCACAAGTCAAGTCTTTTATCTATCTGTTTTGATTGTTTATTGCTCTCAATTAATTCCATATTCAAAGATGGATCTAGGCTTCAAAACCAAACCCTTTGACTTAGAATTTAAGACACTTCGATATAGATTCGACATTTGTGGAAACCATTTGCTTATTGGTCAATGCAAGCTACTGAAGTAGTTAGTGTCTTCCAACTTCTAACTGTAATGGAATAGAGAAGTAAATGTAAGAAGAGGAAGTGGTGGATATATGAACTCTTGTCCCATTTATGAATTAAATCAGTCTTCACTTAACTCTCTTACTTCCCACCAAATCTTGGCCTCTCTGTTTCTGTACTGTTTCCACCAACTAAGGCAACACAAGTTTGGATCTTTCTATTTTTAGTCTTCATTGTACATTTCTCGAGTCTCGATCTACATTTTCACAATGCATAGAAACTGGATACCTAGAAACGATATTTGTAAAAGAAATTTTGAAAGCAAATACGTGTTGGAAGTGTTAGCATAATATGATTTAATAAGAAATTTAATTCTCAAACTTAGAATACTAGTATCTTTTTTTTTTTGGCCAACTTAGAAAACTAGTATCTACGTTCCAAGATAATGTAAGTGCTGTTCTACAATTATTTTTTAGATTACATCATTTTTGACTTCATATTACTATCAATATATATATATATATATATATATATAAACAACATTTTGAATGAGTTTATAGAGAAAGGTGAAAATAAAGAATTTAACATATCTTTGTTACATGTAACTATAGTGAAGTTTTGAGTACATATGTTATATGTACCACCCAAAACATAAAGTGTACAAACTATTTTCATAATAACATACACATGATAGAGATGGATAGCTAAGACCATCCAAAACCTCTCCAGCAATTACAGAGAAGTCAAATGCCAATTCACCAGCCTCCTTGTTTTGCTAGTATCACGTGAAACTAATGAAATAGCACAAATGAGGCTCTCATCAAGTTGAGATTCCATCAATCCGTAATGACGCTTCTCATCCATGAAGGTTTGACTCCTCTCATTTCTCACTGATAAGTTTTTGGAGTTTGGATCGCTTCTGATGATTAGTGTTTGCCTTCACGATCTCATCAAACACATACACATTGCCACCTTTTTCTCAGTTTTCTTTTCCATAAAATTATAAAATTTCTGTCTTCCAACTAATTTTCAAATCCATGAGCATCTTCTACTCATGAGATTTTACAAGAAACTCACCCAATCTTGCGTCCCAGTCAATAACTGATACCTTCGTGGAACATTCTCAAACATAGAATGATCATTCTTGAACTTCTTAGCCATAACTTTATAAAGAAAACGATTTCCAATCTTCTAGCCTAATCTCACGTTTCAAATCACTGGTAAATGTTTTCACGTTGTCCATCGCCTCTTCGAATGAGACCATTTGTGGAGAATCTGGACAAATTAAGCTCTGGCTAGTGTGTATCCGGGTAACCCACCATTTGAGAGAGAATTGAATGAAAACACCATTAGAACATAACAATTGATAAAAGAACAAGTGAGTTACTGCTCACAAATTTGAAGGTTTTATAAATAATTTAAAGTATATAGTATTATAAGTTTACTTATAAGATTAATATAATATTTATAATCACTTTTTTAAATATGTTATTTGATTTTCTTCTAAATTTTAGAAGTAAAAAAATTATATGAAAACTAGGTTCCAGCATAACTCTTCTATGTTATACATAGAATTTAGTGAATATTGATGATAAGTTCTAACAAAAAAACTTTTGTATGGAAAAATTCATTTTAATGTAATTTAGGGGATAGACTTCTATAACAGCAGAGTAAGATAAGTATATTATAACATTCCATAAAACCAAAAAAAAAGAATATTGTTTTCTAAAACTTGATTTGTAAAATTGAAACTATTATTACTTGATATATATTGTGTTACAAGTTGTTGTTTTTTTGAACATTCCTTTCTATATTTGTAAAAGCAAAAAAATTATTTCCATTTTTATGAATTTATTTGTTCCTCTCATTTTCTTCTTCATAAAGGTTATAAAAAGCTCTCAACACCATTTGTTTTCTCTTCCTCCCTCTTCCTCACCATTGATTCCTCTCAGAGCTAAAGCAAAAGCTTCTTCCATTGTCTTACTTTATACGATTCGTTGCTTTTGAATCTCTTCTCACTTGGCTTCGTTTCTAAACGTAAGTTTCTCTGCCACTATCGTTTTCCAGATGTTTGTGTTTGATTTCGTAGATCGTTCTTAGGAGATTAAGTAGAGAGATTTAATTATATCTAATGATTCCAATTCCATTTTCGTAGCTTTGCGTTGATTAATCTGGATTATAGTTTTGGATTTGGGAATAGAAATTTCACTGTATTTAGAGATAATGTTTAGGAAATGGAACTTTTGAGCTATGTGAATTTGTGATTATGTGACATTAGAACCCTAATTTTGAGAAATCTCTGTGTCTCTCTCCCTTTTGGTACAGGAGTTATGAACATGAATTTTTCGTTTTGTTCAACATCTTCTGAGTTATCATATCCAAGTGAGAATGTTCTGAGATTTTCTGTTGCAAGTCGGCTGTTTTCTCCTAAATGGAAGAAAAGTTTCATTAGTTTACCTTGTCGTAGTAAAACTACGAGGAAGGTTTTGGCGTCAAGCCGTTATGTGCCAGGGAAATTGGAAGATTTGTCGGTTGTTAAGAAGAGTTTACCGAGAAGAGAACCTGTGGAGAAGCTTGGTTTTGTGAGGACTTTGTTGATTGATAATTATGATAGTTATACATTCAATATATATCAGGCTCTGAGTACTATTAATGGAGGTAACTTCATAGCATCTATCTTTCTCTTTTGCCAGTCTCTATAGATGGATTCTATGTCTTATTCAAACTCTTTATTTGTATGATGTGTAGTGCCTCCTGTCGTTATTCGGAATGATGAGTGGACGTGGGAAGAAGCTTACCATTACTTATATGAAGATGTTGCTTTTGATAATATTGTTATATCGCCTGGACCTGGTTCGCCTATGTGTCCAGCTGATATAGGTATCAGCAAGTTAATCTAGTTTTTGTTGAAAGTTTGTATGATTTCTCATTCTTCACTTTTGCTCTGCAGGAATATGTCTTCGTCTTTTGCTTGAATGCCGTGATATCCCAATTCTAGGCGTCTGCCTTGGCCACCAGGTAATATTATCTTCATAAAGATGGCTGCACTTCATTTGTTTAGTGTTTCGTCTTAGTTCTCTGTAAAAAACAATATGTTTTGGCAGGCACTAGGTTATGTCCATGGAGCTCATGTGGTGCATGCCCCGGAACCAGTCCATGGACGGTTGAGGTATTGAAAAATGTGATTAGTATGCAGGAATTTTTCTAATGCTCTCTCTGTGTCTTATAATAATCACCTTCTTTTTTGAATTTTTGTCAACTGAAACAAGTCTTTAAGTTGTTTATATTTGGTCATATCTCCTCCATTTCTCATTTCTAAGTGTCTGCTAGATACTTTACTCACCATTTCCATCTACTTCTTGTAGTGGGATTGAACATGATGGGAACATATTGTTTTCTGATATTCCATCCGGGAGAAACTCTGATTTTAAGGCAGGTCATCTACTTTTTTATATTTAACATTCATTGATCTTCTCAGATACAGAGAACAAATTTTTGTTGCGCCATTCTGCAGGTTGTTAGATACCATTCACTGATCATAGATAAGGAATCACTACCAAAGGAACTTGTACCAATAGCGTGGACGATTTATGATGACACTGGCTCTTTCTCTGAGAAGAATTCCTGTGTTCCTGTGAATAACACTGGGAGCCCACTTGGGAACGGATCTGTCATTCCTGTTTCAGAAAAGTTAGAAAATCGAAGTCATTGGCCTTCGTCCCATGTTAATGGGAAACAAGATAGACACATTCTCATGGGCATCATGCATTCTTCTTTTCCCCATTATGGTTTACAGGTTTGATGTTTACATGAGATTGTATTTAGAATAAGTTTCCTCCATTGTTCTGCTCTTTGACATGCCTTGTCCTTTCAGTTTCATCCAGAAAGTATTGCTACTACCTATGGTAGTCAGTTATTTAAAAATTTCAAGGACATAACTGTGAATTATTGGAGTCGGTGCAAATCTACATCCCTGCGTCGAAGAAACATAAATGACACTGGTGAGCTACTTTAAGCTTAATGGTTTTCATTAGTACTAGATTGTCATTTCCGCCTCTTTCTTCTATTATTCCATTTCAAGATTTATTTTTGTTTTAGTAACCTGTGGAATTATTTTGTAATGAACTGTCTTGGAGCTTCTCCTCAATAATAAATATTCTTTAGCAAACATGCAGGTGCCTGATGCTACTCAATTGCTGAAAGAACTTTCTAGAACTAGATGTACAGGAAATGGTTCTAGCTATTTTGGGAACCCTAAGTCTCTGTTTTCTGCCAAGACAAATGGTGTAGACGTCTTTGATATGGTGGATTCATCATATCCAAAACCACATACAAAATTGCTGAGGTTGAAATGGAAGAAGCATGAACGTCTTGCGCATAAAGTTGGTGGAGTAAGAAATATATTTATGGAACTCTTTGGCAAGAATAGAGGAAATGATACTTTTTGGCTGGATACTTCTTCTAGTGACAAGGTTGGTACTCTATTCTCCTGAAGTCCCAATAGTTTAATGCTATTACTGTTTTCTTCTAAAGAATGTTTCTTCCAATTACATTGTTCCAGGCTAGAGGACGATTTTCTTTCATGGGCGGTAAAGGTGGATCTCTCTGGAAGCAATTGACATTTAGTTTATCTGATCAAAGGTTTTACGCATGACCTACTCTTTCTCTATCCAACAAAGGTTTATGCTCTTTTTTTAACTCGAGCGCCATAAACCTTTCTCCTGCACATTTTCTTACCAATGAACGCCGACTATATTGATATGGCTGGGATAATCTGAACAATGATGCATCATATTATGGGAAGTGAATCATTGAATCTATGGCTTTGTTTTTTCAGTGAGGTTACATCAAAACATGCGGGACATCTTCTGATTGAAGATTCTCAGAGTTCTACTGAGAAACAATTCTTGGAAGAAGGCTTTCTTGATTTTCTCCGTAAGGTATACAGAAAGACTTAATAATGGAACTACTTGATTTATTCCAACACTTGCCGAAAGCCTATATTTTCTTTAGAAAGTGAAATAAAATGATTATACAATAGTAAATAGAGACTCATCAGTGAATGTCAACTGTATTTTTACCAGGAGCTTTCATCTATCTCTTATGATGAGAAGGACTTCGAAGAGTTGCCTTTTGATTTTTGCGGTGGATACGTAGGTTGTATTGGGTACGTGTTAAATCATCTAGGCTGTGATTTTTTATAGCAAGCTTTGTTCCATTAGTGGCTTTCTATTGTACAATTTGGTTCTTCTGGAATGAATGTTGAATAACCTTTTCTTGTATTGTAGGTATGATATTAAAGTGGAATGTGGAATGCCAATTAATCGTCACAAATCCAACGCTCCAGATGCATGTTTCTTCTTTGCGGATAATGTTGTCGCCATTGATCATCAACTCGATGACGTTTATATATTATCGCTTTACGAAGAGGGAACTGCAGAAACCTCTTTCCTGAATGATACTGAAGAGAAGCTCATTAGCTTGATGGGTTTGTCCACAAGAAAGTTGGAGGATCAAACTCTTCCAGTTATAGATTCATCTCAATCCAAAACAAGTTTTGTTCCTGACAAATCCCGAGAGCAGTATATCAACGATGTTCAGAGCTGTATGAAGTATATCAAAGACGGGGAGAGCTACGAGCTTTGTCTCACTACTCAAAACAGAAGGAAAATAGGAAATGCTGATCCTTTGGGACTTTATCTCCACCTGAGAGAGAGGAATCCAGCACCATATGCAGCATTTCTCAACTTCTCAAATGCAAATCTGTCTTTATGCTCTTCGTCCCCTGAAAGGTTTCTTAAGCTGGACAGAAATGGAATGCTTGAAGCAAAGCCGATTAAGGGTACTATAGCTCGTGGCTCCACGCCTGAAGAAGATGAATTTCTTAAATTGCAATTGAAACTCAGGTACACCAAACACGTTGTTCTAGAATCATTGAATGTTTCTTAATTGTTCACATCAATGCTACTTTAACGTTGTTTTTTTCCCCATGTCTTATAACAGTGAGAAGAATCAAGCCGAGAATCTGATGATTGTTGACCTTCTAAGGAATGATCTCGGTCGTGTCTGTGAGCCTGGCTCAGTCCATGTACCTAACCTCATGGATGTAGAATCATACACAACAGTACATACAATGGTGAGCACGATCCGTGGACTGAAAAAAACAGATATTAGTCCAGTGGAATGTGTAAGAGCTGCTTTCCCTGGCGGTTCAATGACTGGTGCCCCAAAACTAAGATCTGTTGAGATTCTCGATTCTCTAGAGAACTGTTCGAGAGGCCTTTACTCTGGCTCAATCGGGTATTTCTCGTATAATGGTACGTTTGATCTGAATATTGTGATAAGAACAGTAATAATACATGAAGATGAAGCTTCCATTGGAGCAGGAGGAGCTATTGTTGCATTATCAAGTCCAGAAGATGAGTTTGAGGAAATGATTCTTAAGACTAGAGCTCCTGCTAATGCAGTCATGGAGTTTTGTAGTGATCAGAGGAGACAATAGTTTTGTCTCTTCAAAGTTGAATGTTTTGGTTTGTTGTGGGTTTAAAACAGTTATCTATTTTTAAAATTTGATTCACATTTTTTTTATAGGAAAAGAGTGATTTATCTCAAATTCAAAAACTACATATAGTTGTAAGATTATTTTTTAAAGATAGTTATTTGATTGAAGTCTCTTTAATAAAAGATAGTTTTTAATGAGTTGTTGCTTAGTACCATTTATCAAAATTTGTAACCCCACTCTAACATGTCTTTCACTTTCACAATTTGAGTACTATGTTTCATTTATTGAGGTTCAGACTGCAAACGTAAATAATTTCCATGAATCATTGGATAGTTGCTTGCAAAATTGGTGACCATAAAAAGAAAAAGCTTATTTAGTAGATAACGAAATGCAGAGCCAGAATTGGAAAAAAAAAAAAAGTGGATGTAAAATCGTAATAAGGTTGTGCTTTATCTCTTTGGGGACTGAAGCAAAATACAATTTTTAGACATATTTTATAAATATTGTTCTTCCGTTTTTTTAGGGCGGACAACAAACCGTCACAGACTAACTCTATTCGTATGTAAAAACGGTATTTGGTTGATCCGTGCGATTTTCTTTTAATTTTTTAGGTCTGCATCTCTGCGGGTACATAATTTATGAATGATAAATTAAAACGGTTCAAACTGTAAATGGATTTGTCTGTCCTAACTGTCACAACCATTCAAACCATTATTGTTTTTGAAAAAGACATGACCTTGTGAGTCAATACATGAAATCACCTTGTTCCGTGTATCTAAATTGCTCAAAGTTTTTTACACTATCTAAAGAATGATCTACAACAAAGATTATTTTATCCCAAAACAAGTACCATGACTCTTCGAGCTCTCTCTCTTATATCGATTGGGATTCTTGCCATTCCAAATGGTGTCTTGTATGCTAGTTTTTTTTTTTAAGGGTGTTTCTCATGTCTCATGAATCTTTAAGAAATATGTAACAGTTAACACGATCAATGTTGAGGTAGATTACATATCAAATGCCAATGAAACTAGTGAGTCTTGTTTGGTTATCTTAAAACTTGACACGTATGAATGCAACATAAGATTTGATGATATCATGACCAAACATTTTTGTCGCTTCAAAGTTTAAATCTTTTATTGTCCAAGATGCATTTCATCTCGAAAATAAATTTTGTGGTGTAAATCTATTTAATTATTTTCGATTTGGTTGATTGTGTTTAAGCCACACACTTTCAATTAAAGTTAATGGAATGATTTCCTCTTTTCCTGCTTTCAATTTTTTGTTGAAAGATTGAATGAATATACGGGGTTGAAATGGATGAACTTATAACAAAGATGTATATATCAAAAACGTTTGTGTTGTATGTGTTGCTATCAAATGAATGTATGATTTTCGATGCTAATTAGACATTGATTTAAATAAAAATTTAGCAATAGACACATAATAAGTTCTTGGACAAAGCATGTATGGACAAGACAAGATTTTGTTATGATCTTTAGCTGTCCTTAAAAATCTATGTTCGGCCAAAACTCATTATTAATAGTCAATGATTGTAATTACACTGAAATTGAAACTAAACCCAAAGAAGAAGAAAAGACAAGGAAATAAGGAAGAAATAGACGATGGGAGGCAAAATGATTGAGCATGAGAAATAATTCAATTATGTTTTCATGAGAGTGTGTGTTTAACTTTTGCTTATCTATTCATTTTTTAACTTGTAAAAGTGGATAAATTAACTGATATTTTACCTTTTACCTGAACAAGAAGTTAAATTATCTGCTTAAATTCAGTTGTTGATTGAGATAATATTGTTAAAGAATCCCGAGAATTTAGATCTTTATTTCTTTTGAATATTAAAGAAATTATTCAAAATGTGATATACTTTTGGTGGTAGATAGTGATAGATAATGTGATCTCCAACAAATCTAACAAACGCGTGTAGTGCCACCATTCACATTTCTTTTCTTGTTTGTGGGTAAAGGTACGTAATTAAGCGCATACCTAGAATTGTACTACGATTGTCACTTGTTATTTTTTATTTAATAGTTTAAGAAAATGAAAAAAAAACTGTGTTGAATTTGTTTAGTTGACCAAAATAATTATTTAAAAAACCGTTTCAAACTAGTGCTACAAAATTAATTAAGATTTTGATAAATGTAATAAATTTTAAAATTTTTATTTTCTATAAAGTTACCATAAACCTATGATCATGTTATATCATAATGTGTTTGTTCCATTCGTTGTCTTTTAGCTTGCAACTAATGTGTTTGTACCATAAATTTTTACGTTCCATTCATGGTATAATGTGTTTGTACCATAAATTTTACGTTCTGATTGTATTTTAGCTTGCAACTATTTGGACTCCTCATCGTCTAAACAATTTGTTCATTGCAAGTTCTACAGTGATTCTGATATTAGTTCATTTTTAAGAAAACTGTTATAAATCATCTTAATATTTTTTGTCCGTTTATGATTAACAAGATTCTCTCGTGATTTGATTGAACGTTTCTATCTTAGTACCTAAAGAAACTTTGTATTTATTTACTTTTGGAAGTAGAGGCTTAGAAAAAGAAAACAACCTTCTTTTACAAAGTAGAACAAGTCGTCACTCCTTATAGGCCCAAAAAATAAACTAAAAATTCATCACTAATTTAAATATTCTGATACTATATATCTTTCTTTGGTATGTGTATTTTTTCTTTATTTTTTTTTAAAAAAATATCTCGTAGGCGAGAGTGTCTTGTTTCCAATTACTTTGTTATTTTGGAAAAAGAAACACATGCATGCGAATAAGAGAATGTTTACACATATTAATCTAACAAAATCCGGACAAGAACTTCAATTATCTCCACCGATCTTTGATTTTGGTTTCGTTATTAGTTTATATATAAATACATATGAGCATAACAGAAACAATCAAACAAACATATCCAATCTATTATTAGTGTTGACTTTCGTTACCAATGACAAATGTTGAGATATGTCGATAGAATCTAAATTTGTATCATTAACATCATTTAAGAGTTTTGTCAGTTAGGTGGATAGTTTAATGCTAACGGATCGTTTTTCAATGGCTACAGAGTACATACTACACAACGATTCGTTAATTTTGTCAGTTAAATCGAACTAGATACATACACACAAATGGTAATAGATGTGTGATGGCCTGATGGGTCAAGCTAAATGCTAATAGTTATAATAGATAAATTGATGTGTAGTAGTGTATATATAGGTGGGTGTGATAACATAGAAGGCATGTGAGATCGATGTTCACATGCATCAAAGTTAGGATATGAAAGAAAGTAAAATATTAGAAAATTATGATATAACCAAATTTAAATAAGATGAAAGAGACAGCTTATCTTCCTTTAGACACTAAATTCAATAATTTCTTTTAGCTTATGAATAAAGGAAACTAATTGACCTTTTTCTTTTCAACCAACAAAACTGGCCTTTTCTTGTTTTTATGTCAATTGTCTTTCAAGCTTTTTTCATCATCTTTACACAATTATTTTGTATGCCTCTTTATTTATTTTGTTTTTATGGAATGCAAATTTTATTATATCAATATAAGAAGATGAGACAAATAATTAGAGTTTTGAAATTTAAACAAGTTACAAGAGTCTATATTTTAATTGTTGGTTTTTTATAAGGAAATTTCAAAATTAACGTGGTCTTTCATCTAATTGTAATCTTATAAACGAAATCTCATTTATATTTTATTTTCCTACAAAATATCTGAGTGTGAGTTTGGTTAAAAGAGTCATCTGGATCTTAAAGCAAAATGTGTTCTCAAAAGGCGAGAAACATGTGATTGGTATAGAGACTAACCATTTTTTACGAAAACCTTACTATTATAATAAAGCAATCTTACATAAAGTATAGTTGTTGCATCGGATCCTTCAACATTAATTATAAACCCGAATGTTCGCAAATAAAATATATTTACATAAACACAATTCATATTTACACGTACATAGTATTACTATTATATAAAGCAAATTAAGCCACCAAAAGCCATAAAATTCTCTTTCTCACTCTCTCACTCTCTTTCTCTCTTCCTTCATATATGCTTTAAGTTTGAGCGACGTTTCTTCTCAAAGATGGGTTTCTCCGACGCTGGAATTTACCTCTCCGACCCAAACAATCTCTGCCAAACCGAACTAGGTTTCTTTCATGAACCATCTCTAGGGTTTTCAGACCAGAGCGATCCACAAAACGAGTTCCACATCACTCCTCCTATATATCAAGAATTACAAGATCAGGATCTTGAACCTAAATCCCAAGAGACGAATAATTGCTCACGCAAAGAAGGAGCAACCGTCAAGAAAGAAGAAGAAGAAGAAGACGATTATTGTAAAACTCCGACTCGTTCAGACCAGATTCTCTCGGCGATGCCAAGAATTTGTCCACCGGCGCCTAGGAAACCTAAAAGAGTCCCGTCGAGAAGCCTTAAGGTTAGAAATTCATATAGAAGCAAGAGAATGATCATTCTAAATGTTTCTAGAGAGATTGATTGTTTGTTTAATCCAACATCACTATGTAACAAAATTAAGAAAGCCAGATACATCTAATGTTTTGTACGTACTGTATTTGTATAACGTAGCAACCTAATAACCAAATTGTAATACACTACGACTTTACATAATGTAGTGAGAAACTATCTATTTCACTTTTATTTATTTTAACTTTTTCATATATATTTTTAATAAGCTTTGCTAGTATGTTTTTTGTTGACAAGTGCAAGGCTATTTGATTTTGGGTAATAGTATCCTACGCTTTTTGCATGCTTTTGCTTTTCTCTTGGATTTAACATATCTTGTACATTGGAAATAATCGGGATGTATGCTCGACGATTAATAGAATTTTGGAGTACATTAAAGCATTGGGAATTGGAAAACAGAGTTGGTAAAATACCTTGGATACGTAAAAGTAGAATTTAGTCTTGAAAAGATATTTTAAAAGCTTAAAGGTATATTGTAATCTAAAAAGATGATTTAAATGCTTGATCACTGAAATCAAGGCGAATGTGTTTCCCTAAGCGTGAGAAAAAAAATTGTCTACACATATGGGTCTATTTTAGTGGGCTTAGATCCAGGTGAGGTGTCTAAGTGCAAAAGTTCTAAAATTTAAATCGAAAATGAAAAAAAAAATCATTTAAACACTCATACGTGAGAATTCACAAGACAAGAGACTGTAATTCGTCGCTGCCATAATCAAGAAGAACTCCACAATTTCCTGGTTCAATCTACGCTCAATCTGCTTCTGATGCTGATGTTGCTTCTTCTCTTTCTTTGCTTCTTAAATTCCTCGGGTCTGATGGTGATGATGATTAGCGTCCTCTAAGCAAATTAAGATTCTGATATGGAAAATCATGCGTCTTCTCGTCACACAAACAATCAATTTCACACAATTAGGGATGTTAAAACGAGCTATTGGACCATTTAGGCCCATCCCCATTTAACAAAAAAAATTGAAACTGAGCCCGTTTAGATTGAGCCCATTTAACTACCGGATTCTAGCGACCGGAGCTTCGATGTAAGATGGTTATGGTGTTGGAAACATGACTTATGTTTGTTCGTGTATGTTTGTATGTGATGGAAATATTTGGTGTAGCTAATGAGATATTTTTAAAGTCTACATGTGTGGCGATGTGTTGGCTTATACTTCGTGTAACTGACAAACATTTTTTCAAATATAAATAGGCCCGTATTTTAAAAATCCGTGTAAAAATAGATTAAATAAACGTGTTTACGCTAAAAAATATTAGACAGCACCCGTTTCGGTCTACGGCCTTCAAGCCCGTTTTAACATCCCTAGTCACAACCACTGATCATGCCTATTTTGCCCAACAAGACAATAGTGCCAACGACATGCCATCCAGCAACTGGTGATGAGATCACAACCAAACATAACTGATGATGAGACACAACAAAACACAACACAACCAACAATGGCACTTTGTTGCTTCTACCGATCTTATCAAAGGCATTGCATTTGGTTTTAGCAACAAGTAACCAAATGGCACCCATTTTCATAACAGTGATCACAACTAGGCATTAAGCAATGCTTCTTTTTCAATCCAATTTACCAAAACCTCTTAGAAAATTCTGCAAACCCCACCAGATTCAAATTTGAGTGGGAACACAACCAAGACAATAATACAAATCATTAGGCTATAATCCTAATCAATCAGCAAATCAGCGATAATAATTCTGATTGGTGTTTTTGTATTAGACTCAAGTAAGATTGATCTAAGAAGTTATGCTTCCAAAACAAGTTAACATTGAAAAGTCTGTAGAAACACAGAGTAAGTAATAAAAATATAGGCTAACCAAGGTATACCTGCATTAATATAGGAAAGATATCATCACTCACATTGAAAAGAAAGCATAGTATATTTATTTGGATATGAATCAAAAAAATCACTTGAAATGGCGCTACACGTTAATACGTAATTTGAGATATCATTATACATCCATCATAAGCTTAAACAAATGTTGTTGACAAAAAAAAAAAGCTTAAACAAATGTTGTGTTGAACTCGCGCCCTATTTATTTATATGATTTTGAATTTTGCACATGATTTAATCTTAATAAAATACTATATCTTAGATTTTGAGAATAATTTTTTCTTATTATTTTCAAAATAAAAGACAGTACTTACAACCAAATTATTAGAAAAAAAACAAGTAGACGCCTAGGCTAACTTCGACCTTATGCTTGAAACAAAACTGAGCGTTAGCACCATCGTAGAGCTTAGTAGCCAATACAAAGAATGATCTTTGGATGATTTAGAGTAAATCAGGTTAATAGGTAGTTGAAAGAGCAGTCAGACAATAAACTCATTTGGTAGTTGAAACCAAATTCATTGGCAGAAATAATTGGTACTACAAGAAATACATCGTTTTCCTTCAGCCAAAGTCGTTCGGAAATTCGTGGGAGATAGATGTTTATAACGTGATTTGCATTTTCTTATGTATTGGTGGTCAAAGCCATGTATCCATGTTATAACGTGTTTCATACCATCATACATGTCTATTTTTATTTCTATTTTGCATTCATATCCGAAATCAGTAAACCAAATTAAGAAAACCAGAGCACGATTTCAACTCTGAGGTTTTCAAAGACGGGTGTCGATGAGAGTTTGATCCAAAACTGATACTTCGATCGGCGTGATATACACAATAAGTTGTTACAAATTACAGATGAGTTATACAAAATGTTCTTGAATTGATATGTAAAGAATGTATTCACAAAGGGTCAAGGTTTCAAAAGAGTTTTTGAGTGGTAAAATACATTTTTTTATATACGAACTGCGACCACATATTTGGGTATCTGAGTAGAAAAATGATTCTTGTCCAAATGCATTCTTACTTGGAGTAGAAGATCGTTTGGTTGACTAAGAAATGTTTAAAATTAATATAGTAAAATGTGTAACACTTTGTAAATAAATATATTTTGAAATATGTTTAGCTATTATCAAAATAAATTAACTATTTTTATATTTCATAGTACAAAAAATTGTTGTTTATAGTAAATAGTTTATATAACTTCCAATACTAAACAATTGGGCTAAATATGTAAATGAGCTTAAAATTAGGTGGAATGAAATATGCATTTGAAGGGGCAAATTTATTTTTCTTTGTAATATAAATTCATATTTAAATAATGAAAGGGAGTTATATAAATAATAACTCTTCTACAATAAGTGTAGCTTGAAAATATATGGTATATGTTTTTCGGATTTTAAATATTATTGATTTCATTTTTCTTACATACAACTTTTGTTATAATTTTTGTATGAATTCACTTGGTGTAAAACACATGCAGATTATTCTTGAATATATATAAATAAAGTTTCAGTTAGCATGTCACTGTAATGACATCGGGTTTTTGCTTTCACAAAAAATAATTTATATTCAAGAATAGTTTTATGTTTAATCGACAAAATGGACATGGCGTCCAAATCATGTTAACAATTTTGACAAATCGCATATCTTCCAAACTGCATCATTCTTCCAGATCAGTGATCGAAACAAATGTTAGTTTGGTCAATGATATCATCAATCACATGTAATTTGAGATATCATTATACATCCATCTTAAGCTTTAAAAACTGTTGTGCTGAACTCGCGCCTTGTTTTTATATTTTTCCACATGATTGACGATTAACAAGATAATATTTCTTTTGGGTATAATTTATAGTTATTTAGAATTTTTTTTACTAACACCGAAACTAGAAGAAAAACATGCATACACTAGAAAGATGTTGCGAATTCCTCTATTTAGATGCTTAAAAAGGAATTCGCACATCTTATTTGTTAAACAAAAACATCAACTTAGAAAAGCTTTATAATATGCCATCATAAGTTTATGAAATTATGAATGATCGTTTGATGGTTAAGAGCAAATTAGGTTAATAGGTATGATTTGCGCCTAAACTGTATGCCTTTTAAGGTTTTTTTAAAAACAGCTGTCAAACAATAAATTCATTTGGCAATTGAAACAAAAGTCACTGGTAGAGATAACCTCAAAATGTTCTCCAAGTAAAAGTAAAAGTTTTTGCAAAATTATCTATTTAACAATAAGGTATTAGAAGTTTAGAACTGTCCAGTCAACTCAAAAATCGAGATAAATTCAAAATTTAACATATATGATTAATAAGTTAAAATAAAGACGAAAAGAAAAATATCTATGAATGAAGCAATTAACAGTAATGATTCTTTTAAAAAATATTTATCTATATCATGGATACATTAATACACCTATGCTTTCAACACAAAAAGTCATTAATCATAAACTCACAAATTAGGATCAATTCAATAGAATAATCTTCATCTTTCTCTCTTCACGTCGACAATGACATACTTACGCAGTTAAAAAAAACAGAACAGACAAAAACAAAAACAAAAACGAAAAAGAAAAAGAAAAAGACTGCCCAAAAAAGAAAGACATTTGAATTATTTTTGTCTTAATAATCATGCTATAGCTTCCATTTAAAAATCCCAAAACCTCTTATAAATTTTCTGCGAAACCTACCAAACTAAGAACACCAAGTAAGACAAAAAAGCATGCAATACAAAAAAAGCAAATAATAGAAAACAAAGAGCAATGGTTTCCTCAGTTTCCCTATTTGCTTCTCTTACACCGTACTTAGTCTCAGCATTACTTCTATTCCTTTTGCTCGAGCAACTCTTTTACCGTGTCAAGAAACGTAACCTCCCTGGCCCTCTCTTTGTCTTTCCGATCATTGGAAATGTTGTTGCACTTATCCGCGACCCAACTTCCTTCTGGGACAAGCAATCCGCGATGGCGGACACGTCCGTTGGCCTCTCCGTCAACTACCTTATTGGAAAATTCATCATATACATTAA
>Ga0041059_1001109_pt1 | contig 21519 bp, 11 predicted proteins | sample AraColnosormetaG_FD_56232 | JGI IMG/M metagenome (GOLD analysis project Ga0041059, IMG submission 56232) | Arabidopsis roots microbial communities from North Carolina, USA - Col MF nosort | ecosystem: Host-associated > Plants > Roots > Unclassified | place: USA: North Carolina | collected... | reverse complement strand
CGGTTTGGTTTGTGCCATTATTAAGTTTTCCCAGGGTAATTTGGTCCGAAATTGAATGAAAAGACAAAACGTGAAAACCAGTTCTCACTTTGACAAACGGTTAGAGCAAATCTTTTTTCGTCCACTTTTGTGAAAATTTCTTCTTAAACATAGACAAAAATGCAGTAGCGTATTGTTATTTGTGAAAAAAACATGTTTTTTTGTCAACCAATAATAATTAAGTTCAAAAGAGTTATCTTTGAGAAATATTGTTTACATAGGTAATATGATGCGGTTCGGTACGAATTTTTTGTACTAAAGAATCTGATTTAACATTTGCACTACGAAAAATTAAAGATAAAGAAAAACTTGTAATTTTTTTCTTATCGCTCTAAAAGAACATGTCATTTAATAAAAAAAAATCATATTATACTTAAAGAAAAGCGTAGAAAAATAAAGTGTTTTAACATTAAAATCATGTTTTAAAAACAAATTACATGTGATCTTAATAAATAACATGTAATACAAAAAAGTAACATTTTAAAGAGAGAGATATTCTGCTATTACGTGTAATTCAAAGAAATAACATGTTACGGAAGAAAGTGACAAAGAATTATAGAAAAAGACATGACAACGAAAAATTTAAGAAAGATTGAATTCCGACCAAAGAAATAAAGAGATTATCTACAAAATGAGGGAGAGAAAACCCATCAATATGAAGAACACTTGGCAGCCTAGATTTATCAAGAGAGAGATTGGCAGCATACCTATAATTTATCTAAGAGTGGTAAAAACGAGAGAGAAATCAAACAAAGAAGAAAGAGAAAGACAAAGGTTAAAAAGAAGAAAAAGGGCTGACGTGGCAGGAGACAAAAAAAGGCGATTAGTTTTTTTTGCGTACCAAGCAAGAATGCTGCAGCCGACAGCCTCTCCAGTCACTTCCGGTGAGGTTTCGGTGTCGGCCATTGATTTGGCTAACAGTTTACCGATTCTAGAGAGTCAGGAGGAGAAATCTGATGATACGAAGAAGGGTGAGCAAGGGGTTTTGGTGTCGGATACAAGTGAGACAGTTTCAGACCAGCAGATCTCGTTAGGTCTAGATGCTACTCCAACAGTTGTTGAGGTGGTGTCTCCACCAGTTAAGAAATCATGGCTCAACGCTGCAAAAAAACATATCTTCACAAAACAAAAGTTTGTGGTAGATGCAGTTGATGGTAAAGAAAGAGTGGTTGTTCCGAAAGAGGTTTTTTGCAGGTGCAAAACCTCTCTGGGAGGATTTTTTGGTTGGTCGATTCCTTAGTACGAAGGCCCCGCATGTGGGAAAGATTCACATGATTGTGAATAAAATTTGGAGATAATTTAAACTTAATTGATGTGTATGAAGTAAACGCAACAACAGTCAAATTTCGCATAAGGAATGAGGCAATGAGGAGGAGAGTGCTGAATAGAAGAATGTGGAACATTATGGACATTCCGATGGTGCTCTCGAAGTGGACGCCTTTTCAAGAAGATTCTCAACCAGCTATGAAATCCATTCAGCTTTTGGTTACTCTCACAGATGTTCCCCCGTCAATGTTCACTGATAAAGGTTTGGAGTTCTTGGCTAGTGCAGTGGGTAAGCCAATACGGTTACATCCAAAAACGGAAGCTTGTGTGAGTTTTGATGAAGCACAAATCTTAATAGAAGCAGACCTAACAAAAGATCTACCTAGAGAGTACGTATTCACGGGTGAGGAAGAAGGAGAGCTCGATGCTGTTATTACATATTCATATCCTTGGCTGCCTCCGAGATTTAATGGATGTGGTAAATGGGGTCATCTTAAAGAAACATGTTTATCTATTGAGAAAACCAGCACGGGGAATAGTGATTTTGTAACCATTCCCGCAGTTGCTTCAGAACCAGTTCAGCCATCCTCTCCAATTACGGGAAAAGCTAAGGAAGTTGTTCATGTAACTTTGGATGAGGTGCCTAAGATTCAATCTAACGCTCCGGGGGAAGTAGAGGTAGAGAGAGGAGAGGATGAAGGATGGATCACTCCTAAGACTACGCTTAGCCCCGGGAAAAGTCATGTAGGATTGAAGTTTGGAGAAGTTTCTATTTTATCAAACTCATACTTTGTACTTCGTGGCGCAGAGGATATAGGGGAGGAAATATCTAAAGAGATGGAACCTCACGAGCCTGAGGAGAAGTCTAAACAGGCGGATACTCAAACACAAGAGGTGGAAAATAAGGAAAAAAAAACTCAGTGGTAAGGTCACGGGTTTTAGAGCTGCCACCTCGGGCATCTTTACCCCGTGGATCAAAGTCTGCACATAAAGTGCTCTCCAATCCTTCTACTCCTTCAACTAGGCACACTCCTAGTGGTCAGAGTTTAGGGCTCCCTCCAAAGCATCGCTAAATGACGGGTTTCTTCTTGAATGTCAGTGGTTTAAACGAATCTGCAAAGCATCCAATCATAAAGAAATGGGTTCAAGAACAAAATTTTCAATTTGGTTGTTTACTTGAAACACGGGTCCAGGAGAATAAGATGCAGGAGCTGAGTGAAAAGTTGTTTCCAGGATGGTCGGTTTTAACAAATTATGAATTTAATAGGAGAGGCAGGATTTGGGTTCTTTGGAAAAGTAACGTGAGGCTTACCCCTTTCTACAAAAGTGGTCAACTCATAACTTGTTCGGTTAAGTTAGAAGATCAACTAGAGGAATTCTTCTGCTCCTTTGTTTATGCTTCAAATTTTGTGGAAGAACGGAAAAACTTATGGGCAGAACTACAAGACCACAAGGACTCTCCAATAATTAGTAGTAAGCCATGGTTAATTTTTGGAGATTTCAACGTGACCCTCGATATGAAAGAACACTCGAACTGTGATAGTAATCCGGTGGTGACGAGTGGAATGAGAGATTTTCAACAAATGATTCGCTCATGTGATCTTTCAGACATGGCTTCCCATGGTCCGTTATACACTTGGTGTAATAAAAAAGAACAAGATCTCATACTAAAGAAGTTGGATAGAGTGATGGTGAACGATATTTGGGCTCAGTCGTTTTCGCAGGCGTACAATGTATTCGAAGCAGGGGGGTGTTCGGATCATCTACGCTGTAGGATAATGCTTAATGATGCAGCCGAACGAAGTGTAAAAGGCCCAAAACCTTTTAAGTTTGTCAACGCGATCATAGAAATGGAGGATTTTAAGCCGATGGTGAAAGAACATTGGAACAAAACAGAACCACTCTTCATGTCCACTTCAACTCTGTTTCGTTTTTCAAAAAAGCTAAAGATCTTAAAGCCAGGGATTTGGAAATTGGCTAAAGAAAGATTGGGAAATCTGGTAACAAAGTCAAAGGAGGCTTATGACATTCTCTGTAAAAAGCAGGAACAACACGCAAACAATCCTTCCCCACAAAGTATGGAAGAAGAAACAGAGGTCTATAACAGATGGGTAAAGGTTGCAGGTCTAGAAGAAAAGTTCCTGAAACAGAAGGCTAAGCTTCACTGGTTGTAGGTTGGGGACCAGAATAATAAAGCTTACCATAGAGCGATCATGACGAGAGCGGCTCAAAACACAATCCGTGAGATTAAAAGGCCAGATGGTAGTATCACGTCTGAAAAGGAGGAAATTAAAGTAGAAGCTGAGAGATTTTTTCGAGAATTTCTCCAACTCATACCAAATGATTATGCGAGCTAGAAACTTTGATGACATTTCGTTGTTCAGAGGAGGATAAAGGTATGCTTACTACTGAGGTTACAAAGGAGGAAATCAAGAGGGTTGTTTTCTCAATGCCAAAAGATAAATCACTCGGGCCAGATGGCTACAGAACTGAATTCTACAAGGCAACTTGGGATATCATTGGTGAGGAGTTTGTCTTAGCAATAAAATCTTTTTTTGAAAAGGGTTTCTTACCGAAAGGAGTAAACTCAACAATTCTGGCTCTTATTCCCAAGAAGCTGGAGGAAATAGAAATGAAAGATTACCGACCAATCTCTTGCTGCAATGTGATCTATAAAGTCATATCGAAAATCATAGCCAATAGGCTCAAACGGTTGCTACCAAACTTCATTGCGGGCAATCAATCTGCTTTCGTTCAAGATAGGCTTTTGCTAGAGAACTTGCTCCTCACGACAGAGCTAGTGAAGGACTACCACAAAGATTCGATATCGGGTCGTTGTGCAATAAAAATCGACATTTAAGGCTTTCGATTCAGTTCAATGGTCTTTTCTCAAGAACGTTCTCTCTGTCATGGATTTTCCCCCATAATTTATTCATTGGATCATGCTCTGTGTTACTACGGCCTCTTTTTCGGTCCAGGTTAATGGTGAACTAGCAGACTACTTCAAAAGCTCCCGAGGATTGCGTCAAGGATGCTCTCTCTCTCCTTACCTCTTTGTTATAAGTATGGATGTTCTCTCTCGCATGCTTCAAAGGCGGCTGATGCAAGAAAATTCGGCTACCATCCTAAATGTAAAAACATTGGGCTCACCCACCTTAGCTTTGCGGACGATCTCATGGTGTTATCAGATGGTAAGACTCGATCTATTGAAGGAATAGTGTAAGTGTTTGACGAGTTTGCTAAAAAATCTGGATTGCGTATAAGTATGGAGAAGTCAACTATATACATGGCGGGTAACCTTGGTTCACATCAGCGAGAAATTCAGGAAAAGTTTCACTTTGAGGTTGGTCAACTCCCAGTAAGATACTTGGGTCTACCATTGCTTACTAAGCGGCTCACTGCTACAGATTATGCTCCTCTGTTAGAACAACTTAAGAGGAAAATTGGGTCCTGGACTCATAGGTACCTCTCTAACGCTGGGAGACTCAATCTCATATCTTCGGTCCTCTGGAGTATCTGCAACTTTTGGCTCTTCGCTTTCAGGTTACCACGGGAATGCATACGAGACATTGACAAACTCTGCTCTTCTTTTCTCTGGTCTGGTCAAGATTTAAACCCGCGTAAAGCTAAAGTATCCTGGGATGATGTTTGTAAACCCAAGAAAGAAGGGGGTTTAGGGTTAAGGTCTTTGAAGGAGGCAAATGACGTTTGTTGTCTTAAAGTGGTCTGGAAAATTGTCTCTCATGGTAATTCGCTCTGGGTCAAATGGATAGAAAAGTTTCTATTAAAGAACGAAACATTTTGGTTTGTAAAGGAGAACACAACATTGGGCTCATGGATGTGGAGAAAGCTTATTAAATTCAGGGAGAAGGCAAAAAACTTTTGTAAGGTCGAAGTGAACAAAGGTAACTGCACTTCATTCTGGTATGATGATTGGTCAAACATGGGTCAAATGGTTGAGAAAGTTGGGGATCGAGGAATGATTGATATGGGAATTCAGCGGCAAATGACGGTGGTGGAAGCATGGGATAAACGCCGACGTCGCAGGCATAGAGCTGAAATTCTAAATCAAATGGAAGAAGCACTAGAAAACCAAAAACAAGGAGAAGCGACATAGATGACAAGGTTCTATGGCAGGGAAAAAACGATGTCTACAAAGCGAGTTTCTCCACAAAAGAAACTTGGCACCATATTCGTTCAAAGGCTTCTGAGGTAAACTGGTATCGCAAAATCTGGTTTCATCATAATACCCCGAAACAATATTTTTGCGTCTGGCTCGCAGCTCGTAATCGTCTCTCTACGGGAGATAAAATGCACCAATGGAACAATGGCGTCTCGGTAACATGCATTTTCTGCAACAATGATCTAGAAACCCGGGATCATCTCTTCTTTGCCTGCAGCTTTGTCTCACGCATTTGGAAAGACCTAGCGGCAAATATATTCAAGACAAGATACACTTCGAACTGGCACACGCTACTTAACACGATTTCTGCACCTTGGAGTGACAGAACAGAGAGCTTTGTAGTGCGATATGTCTTCCAAACCGTGGTCTACACTATTTGGCGTGAACGGAATAGAAGAAAACATGGAGAGAAGCCAACCTCAGCACCTTTGTTAATCAAATGGGTCGACAGTCAAGTCCGGAATAGGCTATCAACAATTCGAAGCAGTGGTGATAGTCGCTATAACAAGGGGCTACAACTCTCGTTTCAGTCTCAATGTTCAATATAAACCTCATTTGATGTTTAGGTTTTCTTCTTAGCTTTCTTTTTTAGCCTCTTTTCAGCTAACGTTGCACTTTGTTGTACCAAAGACACCTTTTCTTTTTGAATATAATTTAACATTACATTCAAAAAAAAAACAAAAAAAAACAAAGGTTTTATTAGATCATTTCATCTACCCTCTTAACAAATTAAATCACTATAACTCATGCTAAGTTACTTAATTCTTTTCATTTCTTTGGATAATTTCTACATATTCTCAATAAAAAACAGAAACCAAGTAATGAAATTTTATAGTTTTTCTTTTGTATACGAAATTCAACAAAAACTAAGGAAGTACCTTTTTGCTATTGTCTTTGAAAATTTGTGAAAAAAATACAACAAGAATATACGTAACAAACATAAATGAAAACTAACAAAATAGAAAATAACATGGGATAAGAGGGGTTAAATTCTGATTACAAATTATATAAGTCTGGAAATTACAAATTTATTTTAATGGTTCATATGGTTTCAAAAATTAAGAGTTTATAGCTTTAAATACGAAAGAAGATGAACAATTGATAGTTGAATACACAAGTCGGATGGTGATGCGAAGGTAGAGGTTTGATTTTTAAGTTCTAAAGGCATTTTTGTTGGGGGTATATAATTAAGAGAATTTTAGTTTATAATTTGTTGGGGGTATATAATTTTATCATGACACATCAACATTTAAATGGTTAAGTTTTTTCTTAAATAGTCAAATTCAAATATCTAAATAATTAAATTATATATTAAACTATCAATATTAATTAGTTTAGGACCCAATGATTTAAAAAAGTTTGAATCCAAACATACTTTATCACATGAACATAGATTATTGGGAAAAATGTCAAAAAAAGCTTCAACTTTTAAATTTGGGATGAAAAAAGCATGAACTTTGAAAATGTCATTTTAATCATGAAGTTTTCGTTGACTTCTCAATAAAATAGCAAAGTTTCGTTGACTGGACCGTTTAAGATATGCCGTTAAATTTCCGTTAACAGAACGATCACAGAGTTAACTTTCTGTTAGAAACCCAAAACGACGTCGTTTTAAAATTAAAAATAAAACAGAAAAATGGCTATAGCGTAGACTCGAACCGCTACGCAGAGGAACTCAAGCCAAACTTCCATTTTGATATAATGAAAAACAAAAGTAAATATATACTTAAAATATCATCTTCTTCATAGTTCTTCTTCTCATTCGTCTCCTCCATTCATTCCTCTAGAGTCGGAGTTCTCTCTCCGTAATCTAGATCCGTCGTGGTTTGAGCATTAACCAGCTCCTGGGTGTTCACCTTCTCAGAATTTTTAATAATTCATTAATTTGGGTTTGAAAAATAATTGAATTGAGAATAAAATTCATATTGATTTGGTGAGTCTAGAGTAGGAGATCCAGCGGAATCTCGATCCATAAGATAGTAATTTCAAGCTCATGTTCAATTTTTGATGAAGAAAACACAGATTTGAATAGCAAACCTAACAATCAACATTGAAACTGAAATGTGATTGGGTTTTACGAACGTGAGAAAACAATGGAGTTTTCGTAGTTTCAATTTAGTTTGATAGATATTTGATATAAACTTTGTTTGCTGAACCTAGACAATAATTTTACTGTGGCAAATTGGTTTAAAAGCTTGTAAGGAGTTTCACATGTCACATGAACGAGCATAGGCTATTGCCATTTTTTGTTTTATTTTTAATTTTAAAACGACGTCGTTTTAGGTTTCTAACGGAAAGTTAACTCTGTGATTATTCCGTTAACGGAAATTTAACGGCATGTCTTAAACGGCCCAGTCAACGAAACTTACCTATTTTATTGAGAAATCAACAAACACTTCATGATTAAAATGACATTTTAAAAGTTCATGCTTTTTTCATCCCAAATTTGAAAGTTGAGGCTTTTTTTGACATTTTCCCTTTGTTACAACACAAACTTAAAAATAAAACATAAGCAATAGAGTACAAACCAATCTCTTATCTTTGTAATGACTTTTTCAACCCTAGTAATTACTATATCTTAATTGTTCCCTTTATACAGCCTGAGGAATCATTGATATATATGCATCATTTTACGACTTTTAGTGACCCGGCTCAGTACTCTGTGGCTGAGTTTGAACAGCCTGACCAGCATAAGCACAACACCTGAAGCAGCCACCGTAGTAGCCTCTGTAGCAGCAACCATAGCGACAATATCCTCCTCCTCGGTTTCCATATCCTCCACCGCGGTTTCCATATCCTCCATCACGGTTTCTATATCCACCACCACGGTTTCCATATCCTCCACCAGGGTTTCCTCCATACCCTCCTCCCGGGAACCCTCCATACCCTCCTCCTGGAAACCCGCCAAACTGCTCCGTTTGCTTTACTTCGTCTCTTTCTGTTACTCAAAATGAATATATATTAGTAATTGTGCTTAATGATATATTCAGATATTGTCACTACTTTATAAAGTATTTGTAATAAACATGAGCGATTCGTGATTAGTATGAGTTTTTTTGTAATTAAAGCAGGCCAAATTATTAAGGGTTGTGAATAAGGAGGATTAGGTCTTTGTACAATAAACCATACTTTGAAAGTGATCTATAGAATAACATGGTCGTTATGTTACAAATATACAACGATCTCGAGTAATTTATAACTTTATGGGAACAAAAATAAAACTAGTCTGAATTTTATTATGTACCATTGTTTTTCTGCTCTGCCGATTTCTCAGCGAGGTCTCTGGCTACCACCTCAGAAGCTATAAGAAGAACAACAATGAGACTTAAAAAAAGCAATGCTTTTGAAGCCATCGTAGGCGACGATCTCTTAAAATACTATTTTTGTTATATATAATGTATTCAAAATTTATATGGAAGAAAGAACTGGTGAGTATAGTGTCCCATGCAAAACCTCTATTTATAGATCACAAGGTAGAGAGTACGTGCAAGTAAATGCTACTTTGCAAAACGAGTGGATAAGTGCAAATAGGTCATCACGAGGGCCCTTGTACGGTTGGTTGTTGGATTGGTTGTAAATTGTTGCACCCTGATAATTAAAGTTCTTGCTGTTTTTTAATGACCTTTTCCTATTAATTTAGGACTACTTCTTTTAATACTTTTAAGTTTATTTTGGGGGTGAAATGTTAAAGATGACTCGATTTGCAAAATAACCATGTCCAAACAAAATCTAGCAAAAGTAACTTTAACCACAAAAATATATAAAACAGAAAGAGCGAATTAAAAATGGTTGTAGGAATTACAATTCTTATGGTGACTGTAAAACAATATAGTTCAATTATAGATATAATTACTCCAACTTAACATGCTACGATAGCAAGTTTATAAGGAGCTAGCCATACTCTACATGGTTCTTGTGGAAGATCGACTAGTGGATAATCTATCCGTCCTGCAAAGTCTTGACTACATATACAAACTTGGTTGAGGTGAAGTTTATAAATATCAGCTTGAACATTCATAATGGAGATAGAATACTGGTGACATAAACTAAATACCTAAATGTAAAAGTAAATACATGCCATACTAGTTCTGCCATTCTTTACTTATTATATTTCTGACATTTTGTTTATGCTTTGTATATTTCAGTTTAATTATACGTCTTTTTCCATGGGTTTTAATGTTTTGTATAGAGTTTTGCAGGAGACACGCCTCTTCTTGTAAACTGAGAACAATCTTTCTGGTAATCGAACTCGAATACTAAGAGTTAAGAATAAGATAGTACAGTTTTGCTTCTCTTGAATTTATTGGACTTATCTCTGCTGTTGTATATTTTTACATGAGAAAAAGATATTTATTCATCAGAAAATAAAATACAAAAGGAATATTAAAAAGTTTACATATCCAAAATGAGAATATTTGGGATAAGCTATATTTACTTATACTAATTGTCATTTATAAGAATAATAAATGTAGAATATATTTTAATTTTTAACTAAGGAATAAATTTGTGAACAATAACAAGACTAATGAGTAAAACAATAGAGATATGGTACTGGTTAGAATTGACAAATTCAAAATAAAGAATTTTCACCATAATTATTGTCTTTTTATTCTAGGAATTGGCAGAGTGGGCTGGGCCTTCGATGTTTTAGCCATTTAGGCTAAACTGGACGAAAATACCTTTCAACAACAACTGCTCAGAGACTGTTCACTTTCAGTTGCTTTGTTTCTTTTGGTTACGGTTTTGTTTTTAAAACTTAAAATTAAATAGCAAAAATTTTAAGTGGCGGAAACTTAATAGAATTCCGATTGAGGCTCTGTTCGAGTTCGAGTTGTTGTTTAAGTGGCGAAAATTTTGATCGAGTTCGTGTTAAAGGGTCTAACAATTAAAGGATTTTTTGATTTCTCGATTTACTGTTTTTAGAAGAACTCAAAAGACGGAGATGAAGAAGAAAAGTCGGCGAGGAATTTCGGAAGATACTGTGTCATCGGCGGCGACGACAAGTATGGCTCTAACTTTTATTTCAAAATTCGTTAGGGTATCTGGTAATATGAAATCTAGGGTAATTTTAGACATTTCAAATCAGAAATCTTCAATTCATCAATGGGTTTAAAGTGTTTTCCGCCATACAATTGAGATTTAAAAGATCAGTTGATAGTTGAAACTGACATGACTGCATGGAAGAAATTAGCTTTGGCACTCATAATTATTGTGGATGGGGTGCTAACTTGTGATTCGTCTCCTCCCATGAGACCAAAATTTATGACAGTTGAGCTGATGAAGAACCTGGATTTCTTCTGCAAATATCCCTAGGAAGGACGTCATTCCTCCTTACATTGGATCTTATCGCAAGTTTCAAAGAAGAGTCTGATGTTGAAAAACTCTTGATTGGTTGCAAGCAACACTCTTACGCATTCCATCGCTTCCCACTAGCACTCCAACTCTTTGCCTTCCAAATTATCTCGTCCATTGCTATTTCGTACCTTCTGAAGAAGATAACAACGTCTTTACGCAGAGGTCTATCAATAATCTTGTCAAACTGCGTCCGATCAAGACATCCAGCATATTGATGCGCAAGTCTGTTGAAAAGGTTTGTACAGTAGTTGTTGTATAAATATGATACTTTAATGCTACAAGTAACCAAATAAATTTTTATTAACTCTTGCTCATGTACCACCATCGTTTAGAATATTACAAATTTAGTCTTCAATATAATTAAACATAAATGCAAACTTTATTTTTAGTCTCAGCTCTTAACCAATCTTCCAGTCTGATTAAATGGCATTCAACTACTCCTCCCTACACTTAGCGACTGTTTTTATTCGTTGGGAGGCACTGAAACCTAAACACCGAGTCAGTGCAAGCTTGTGAGACACAAAAGGGTCAAATTTCTGAGCCTCAAGTAACCTGACACAATAAGTTTCCAATATCTTTTGGCACATCAAATGTGAGATAATTTATGGTACTTTCGTATATTTAGTTAACTTTGGAAGTATAGGTACGTGTGTGCAAAACCTCGATAGAGTCTCTAGGTGTTTTTCTTCGACCTAGAAAGTATGATAATGGAAAACTCTTACACAAAAACTTAAGATAATAGTGTAAACAACAAACAAGATTTTATTATGCAAACATCTCAGATCACAACTTAAACACAGACATTACATGAAACTTTATTCCCATTACTTATAAGGCACTTCATTACAAACGCACCATAATTAATTAACCTATAGTCATATACACGTAAGTGTATATCTAGGTACAATCATGCATGGTGGTCAACTTATTATATTGTTTAATTTAGTGACCAGGCTGAGTCTGAACAGCTTCTCCAGCATACGAACAACACCTTGAACAGCCATGGTAACCTCTGTAGCAACAGCCATAGCGACAGTAACCATGTCTTCCTCCGTGTCCTCCTCCATTGTATCCTCCTCCTCCGTTGTAACCTCCTCCGTTGTGACCTCCTCCTCCGTTGTAACCTCCTCCTCCGTTGTAGCCTCCATTGCCGCCGTGACCGCCATTATATTGATCAGGTTGCACGGTTTCCCCACTCTCTGACTTCACTGTACCTATCCAAAACAACACATAATTTCATAAGATATTACTCTCCCAAATTTCAAAACTATTTCTTCTCTTAAACCAACTATGAAAAATACGAATGTAAATTAATTTTGACTTTTAAAAATAATATTGACAACATTGAAAATACTCTATATAAAACATGCTATAAAAATAGTTGAGATGGTCTCTTACATATAATAAGGTTTCAACATTAATATTTACGTACCGGATGCAGCGGCAACTTCTGTGACGACGAGAAGAACTGCAAATAGACCAAACAGAACTAAAGCCTTGGAAGCCATTCTTATCAACTGCTTAAACTTCTCTTTTTATGCAAAACACAACTGAATCAAGTGATGGATAAAATGTTACTCAAAACATTCACTATTTATAGAGAATGAAGAGAGAGTTAAATAAAGTAATCAGTAGTCCACTAGAGTGAATGTATTTTTTTAGTCACAGTAAATACAAAGAGGTAAGGAGATAAGTACCAAAGTATATGTACACGTCGATTAACTCGGTTCCCTTATGGTTGGTGGTTGGATTCACGGTAAATATATTTGACACTACATAAATGGTAACTCCACTAGTCTTTTTATATAAACTCTATTAACCTTTTAAACTCAACACTTGTTGGATTCACGTTAAATAAATTTGCAACTCCATCAATGATAAACTCCACTAGTCTTTTATAAAAACTCTATTAACTTCTTAAACTCAATGCATTCACACACATATAGACATCTAGATTCGTTGGCTAAAAAACAAAAACAAAAATATATTAGAATTCCATTATTGGACTGGAACACTGCAATTAAAATAGGCGATAAATAAAATAATTTTCTAGTTTTAATACTGTGTCAACAGAATTTGTATTTGATAACTGTATCAAAAACTATTATATACAGATAAAATATCAAATTTAGCGAAATTGGATAAAAATACAAAATTATCAAATTTATAAATTATTTCATACAAAAATATATACTAATATAAATTTGTTTCGTACTCACTTTCGAACACATCAATAAACACATTTTGACACTTTCGATCTCTCCAATTAAAATCTGAACTCATGTTGTTTCAAAGAAGATTTTAACCCCGAACTCATGTGCGTTTTAAGAAAAATATAACGAGCCCACTGATAAAGAATGATTAATCACTTCCAAGAGGTTCCACAACATTTTATGAAATGAATATGATAACATTTTAATAACTATCGTGGCCTGAACGCAGGCAATGTCATTAACGTGATTTTGATTGTTTTCGTATTCGTGAAAGTGATTGTGGAAAATGACGTAACTATAAGTTTTAAAGATCTCTTTCATACACACATTCATGTTTACGTCCATGTCCATGCAACTGATTGCTATCAAACTATGTTTCGTCCTTTTTTCCGTATTATTACCAAACTATTTTTAATTAATCAAGCGGTCGAGACTCGTTGTCTAGTGTTTATGTTGAATAATGTTTTGGATAACGGGATTTATTTGTTGATTTCTCGGGATTTTGTGTTGATCTCTGATTTTCTTATGGATTACAAGATTCTTCTTTGGATCAAATTCATTTACCTTTTATTTTTTTGTTTTGAAATAATGTTAAATTATATTCAAAAGAAAACCATAATATTTTTAGCACTTGTGCAACGTTTAGCAAATATGAAAGCTGAGTCGAGAGTGATCAGTTTCTGGTCTTGAACCAGTCGTGCATGCCCTTGTTGTATCTTCGATCTCCCGTACGTTAAATGGTGGTGAGTTGGTTGCGGACTTGCTTATCTATCCAAGTTATCAAGTGTGACGGGGCGTTTGGTGTTTCTCCGTGACGACGCCAAAAGAAAAAAACAAACACACACGAAAGTCTCCGATTAGTAAAGAGTCTTGTTTTGCCAGTCCTCAACTTTTTATTTTGTTATTATAAGGGCATCTTTAATGGTTATCTTCAAATATTTCTTCAAAATTAAAGTTTCTTCAAAATTAAAGAAAAAAAAAGAAGAAAGACTTTTTCAATGGTTTCCTTCATTTTCTACTTCAAAAAGAATATTCTTAAATATATTCTATCTCTATTTTATTATTAATTATGAATATTACCTTTTACTATATAAACTTATGAACTTTAACCTATTTATTTTATAATAAGGAAATAATTCAATAATTTATATAAAATACATTATTATAAAGAAAATCACATTACATATAATTAATTAAAACATATATTTATGGTATAATTGTAGACATATATGTTAGTAGTATATGTTATGTTATTATAAGTTTTTAATCTATGTTATGTCTTTAATATTTAATGTCAGCATTAATTATGTATTTTAAGTTTTATGTTGGGTATGTTATTTGTTTTTTCATTTAATATTTTTGCATTTTAGTTTGATTGGACTAAAATAAAATAAATAATTTTTTTAGTATAAAATAAATACTTATTATAATTTGAAAGATTATTTTGTAAATAATAAAGTTCATATTCAAAGTGAATTGTATATCTTCAAATATAAAGATACACTATTCAATTTTTCATTTTGAAGATAAAAATAAAACATTAGAAAGGGTCTAAGAAAACCAAGAAATTATATTTTCCTTTTTGAAAAGTCTTTTTCATATCAATAGTACAGATAAATATCTCATTATTATTGGCCGGTGGGGTATGCGGCGTGCCGGTGCCAAGTGGACGACTAACGATTAACATGAATACCGGTGATGTTACTGACACTATGAGTTTTAATAGCTTTGGGCACATCAAATCTTCTAAGATATTTTTTCTGGCACTTTCATATATTTAGTGAAGTTTGAAATGTTGGTGACAAATCCTCAATAGAGTCTCTAGGTGTCTGGTCTTTTCATTTATGAAATGTAATTCCTCAGCCAGAGACATATTTACATCTATTTTTCTCGCCCACCCTGAGCGTATGTATAATGATATAACACTGTTACAAAAAAACGAAAGAGATTAACATAAACTACAAACGATTTTATTATGCAAACAGCAAGTATTACAACTCAAACCACATAAAACATTACATAATCAAACTTTATTCCCATAGTTCTCTTCTTAATCTATAGTGCCTCAAAAACTTGAGGCAGTTCATTACAAACGCACCATGGTTTACTTAAAATCATACATACATAATGCAATACATGCATGGTGGTGATTGGTTAATATATTGTTTTAGTGACCGGGCTGAGTCTGAACAGCTTCTCCGGCATACGAGCAGCATCTTGAGCAGCCGTTGTAACCTCTGTAGCAGCAGCCGTGGCGGCAGTAACTTCCCCCACTTCCCCCTCCTCCTTGTCGCCCACCGCCTCCTTGGTATCGTCCTCCTCCTCCTTGGTACCGTCCTCCTCCTCCTTGGTATCTTCCTCCTCCTCCTTGGTAATTACCTCCTCCTCCTTGGTAATTACCTCCTCCTCCTTGGTAATTACCCCCTCCTCCCTGGTAACCTCCTCCGTTATTGTAATTTCCTCCATTGTCACCGTAGCCACGTTGATCAGGTTTCACAGTTTCCTTACTCTCTGAATTCACTGTGGCTGTCCAAAAACAACACATATTTTAAACATAATGTTTAGTTCGTGTAAACGTACATGCCTCTCCACGATACTAAAATCTGTCCGAATCTATTAGAGTGTTTTCAAAAGATTTATAACATCATATACTGAAGATTATCAAAATATTGGCACAAAACATTTGAATATTTTGAGATTAGGTATAATGAAGATTAGACATCCTACTAAAATATATAAAATCATTTTAAGTACCAGAAGATGCCGCGGCTACTTCTGAGACGACGAGAAGAACAGCAAAGAGACCCAACAGAACCAAAGCCTTGGAAGCCATTTTTTTTGTTTCAAATGCTTAAAACTCTCTTATTATGGAGAAACAAGTGATGCATAAAATGTTACCATGCATGGCCTCTATTTAAAGAAAACGAGGAGGAGGGAATGAGAAAAGTCAAATAACTTATCCGTAATCCAATAAAGAGAAAAGGAACTTATCACAATTAAAACAAAGTAGAAAAGTCTAAGTATATATGAGTTTAATTGCGTCGGTCCCCTTATTCTGGTTGGATGTTGGACGCATTGTAAATAATTTGAAACTCCATAAATGGCAAACCCACTAGTCTTTTGGATATTTCGATAAATTTATTAAACAATATTGATATGCAAAAACTTCATTATTGGATTATCATTGTTGTTGTTTTTTTGGACAGAAAAGAAAAGTCGTCCACTCTTGGTACTTGTTATGGATACGACCCTTTTTTTAGTCGACATATTTTAAACCTATGTAAAGTGATACTGATCAATAAATAGATCATCAAAGGGCTACACTTACGGACGGCTTTAAAAAGTGGTGCAAATTTACAGGACCTAAAATACTGAAATATTTTCAGTGGATGCAAAATATATTTCTTATGAAAATTAAATAAATATAATACTATAAATAACAAAAAAAAAATTAGGTTTTAATCCGCATTAAAATTCGAAAAAACTGTTTCATATATTTTAATTAATGAAATTAGTTTAATTCAACATAAAATAATATTGGTGGTTTTGACAAATTAATAAAATGAAGATTTTAACTTTTTCAAAGCGTTGGCTAATGATGTATTTTAATTATTATTATTTTTTGTCAAAAATATTTTAATTTTTTATTAATATCGATTTTAACCCGCTATGTTATGTAACCCGTTCCGCAATAAAACCCGTCTTGTATTATATTAAAACCCGTCAGGTCATATACCGGATCACTATACCGTGTATTATGCAAAATATATTTTTTATAAAAATTAAATAAATGTAATTATACTATAAATAACAACACAAACTTTCGAAAATAGGAATAATACTTTGATTTAAGTTTAAGCAAAACTATTGCATTTTTAAATATTAGTCAAATTTAAAATGATTAGATAAATACAGTAGCACATGTTGAACATGATAAATTTATCTTAAGAATATTAAATAAAATTAAAATTACATATATTAACTAGAAAATACAATATTTAGTTATCATATACATGCTAGAATGGCTTGATTCATACCTAATTTAGACATTCCTTCAACGAAAACTCTCCAAATCAGATTCGTTATTCTCTGAATGGGTTTATCTTCCTCCAGCGATAATCAACACCGTCTGTCAAATTAATAAATTGAGCGTTTGGAAGCCTCAAATACCACAAATATACACATAAAACGGTGTTAACTCATAGGAAATCAAAAGTTCACCGGTTTTTATCTTCGTGCGAGAAATAGAGAGAAAGAAAATCCGAGTTTCTTTTGTAAAGATAACAATATACGCTTTTTTTTTTTTCTTTTATTAAAACTAAACATCCAATCAAATGCATGTGAACACATGTCCACCTTTTCCATTTTCTCAAAAATTTCTTCACAAAACGGGTTCTGTCAATTTTTCATCCAATATAACCTCACAAAATTTTCAATACAATCTTCCATTAAAAATGTTCTTAGTAGTCGTTATCTCCAAAATCCTTACAAAAGTGATAGTCCTATAAAGTACTATATGTTTGGACAACATATCATTTATATATTTTCGTATGAAACATGTTATATGTCGAAATAGTTTTTTTTATCCTTTATTTTTATTATTTATTATTTGTGTTAAATAATTTAACCGACTTTATTAATGACAACAATAATTGTTTTTTTCTTTTTCTAAAAAAATGTGTTCAAATTTTTCTCCTTTAAGCTTGTGATAAGGACAGATTGTCAATGCTAGTAGAAAAATGTGGAGTCTCGGGTTTGTTTATCCCACCCAACACGTAAAGGTTAGAATTTAGAAACGAAATGTGTATTAACATTTAATGCTAATAGTGAGCTGTCTCGTGGTTAGTGATGATTATAGGCACATCTAAGCTCTCCTGAAACATAGACCATGCAAGTGTTAGAGTCTCACTCGTTCAATGAATTATTTAGTTAGTTTCGATACAAAATTCAAAGGCAACAAGTCAATAACGATGGCTGAATGATGCTGACAAATCGTATAAAAAGAAAGATATGAAAAACAGGAACTTAACCGAACCATATGCAAGCCCGTGCTCGGAATAATAAGTGTTTTATTTTATCTATTATTAAAGATTCATAAACAAAGTGTACAGGTTCAGGCCTACAATCCAAAAATGTAATAAAAACAGACACGTATGAGAGATGCGTTAAACATTCCGGTTAATCTTTGTCGTCAACGATTCCGATTCTGGTGAACTCAATCGATGCTGTAAATTTCTTAAACATCGATTTACTTTGTTTTTCACCAGATTCTGCATAGACATAGAGAAGTAAATCAATAACAGATCATTCAACCCTATAAGATAAAAAGGAAAAATTCTGATTAATTCACAAAATTTTGTTTGATCGAAGCACCAAAAACAACTAGAGACGGCTATGGCAATCCAAATTTGCTGGAAACAACTCTTCTTCTCTTTACTTTAGGCGATTTGCAAGATCGAGCTTCCAGAGATACAAGTCGATAGATTGATTTTAAGTGACTAACACCTAAAACGAATCATCAATTAAAATCTATAAAACGAATCATCAATTAAAATCTATAAAAAAAAACTAAAAACAAATATAAAAGCCGACCAAAACTGCTTATAGAAGCTAGATTTGCCAGACAGAAGCTAGCTATCTTGGCTAACGGAGCCACAAGATGATGGACAAAAACTCGATTCACTAGAGACGGCTATTCACGGGAAAAATCCAATCGATAGAATCAAAGTGTTTTTCTCTCTAAAAGGTATGAAAGAGAGAAGAGAGAAAAAACTTCATAATAATTAGTTAACGACGAATTTTCATATTATATTTAATTATATATCAGTTTACAAATTTCTTAAATAAATTTTTTTGGATTTTTTATTTTAGCCTCATATAATATTTTTCCCTTTTTAAGTGATGGTAGTTTGATTTATATAATATAGATGATCTGATTGGTATTAGAATAAAAGAAGAGTAAAAAACGTTTTTAGTTAGATTACTCTGAACCTAACATAATGAGCTGAAAACTTTTGTAATCACATTCTTTTTTCTTTCAGCGTTAATGTTTACCTTACATAAAACTAGAATAAAAGTTTACGCTAGTATAATAGACATTTTCTTCCTTTATTAGTATGCTAATTATCAATTTACCAATCAGATCCGATGTGTTATTATTGGAGTTGTTACGACCAGGCAGTGCCTATGAAGGAAAGAAAGAAACATTGGTCTTATGTTGCATGAAAATTCTCTACGCAGTACGTTTTCCGTTTCCAAAACGTTTAGAAAAAAAAAACTCATAGAAACATGATGGAAACTCACGAAAACGCGTTTCCTAAAATTGTATGTCTAAATATGTGATGGAAACTCACCTTTCCATTTTAGAAACTCAAAAAATATTTTCTTTTTTTCTTTGAAAACTTAATAAAAAAATAGTTTAGAAATATTAAGATTTAATTAATTTTGCGAGACCCAAGTTTTAAGATCTTTCTCTCAACGAACCAGATTTGAGGTGTTTTGTATGCTTTTCGATGGAATTAATGAGAATAATGGTCTTTAATACTTCGTTATTAGCAAACAATTGTGGCGGTTGATTATGATCCTTGACTCCTTATTTGCTAAGGTCTTTAAAGGGAGGTATTATCGAAAATTACATCGAATGGATCCAATTAAATCATACTTACCTTCCTATGGATGGAGGACTATAGTATCTGCTCGACCTCTGGTTCAAAAAAGACTTATTGAACGAGTAGGCTCCAGAGGGTCAATTTCAGTATGGAATGACCCCTGGATACCAGCTCAAACCCCGAGGCCAGCCTTAAACAATGGTTATATTCATAACCAATCTCTTCTTTTCAATAATTTTGATTGATGATCGGATAAACACTTGGGATATTGACTTAATTCAGAATATTCTTGATCTCAAGGATCTTCCTTTGGTATTTATACTACCCATAGGAAAAAACAACAAACCTTATATAATGGGTTGACACTTTACCGAATTTGGAAAATACACGGTTAAGTCAGGCTATTATGTGGAGCAAATGTCTCTAGGTGAAAACCAAGTTCGATAATTTGGCCCGAACATACAACCCCTCCAAGCACACTCTTGGAAAGTTCAATGCCCGCCAAAATAGAGACATTTCATTTGGCAAGTTATTACTCGTTGTGTGCATGTAAATTCTTCTTTAAGGAAAAAAAAATATTCATTGTGACATTACATGTGTTAGGTGTGGGGCCCTAGAGGAAACGATAAATCACACTATTTTTGAGTGTCCACCAACACTTCAGACTTGTGCATTATTACCAACACCAATGGTCCTGGGAGTCTTCCCATCTTCATCAATCTATGGTAATATAGATCATTTATTTAGGAGAATACCTTCGGATTTAAATAGCTCTAGTTTTCCTTGGATCATGTGGTACATATGGAAAGCACGGAATGAAAAACTTCACGAGAATATTTATCGTGATCCAAGGGAGATTCTTAAGTTAGCAGAGAATAAAGCAAATGCTTGGTCATTAGCCCAATTGGAGGTTGTTATATGTCCTGGTGATAGATGTGCGGGTTAACATAAACCCTTTAGGACATCATTGTTTCATTGATGGCTCTTGGAAAGATACTGATATGTTCTCGGGCATGGGATGGTTTTGTACACTACCATCAGGAGGTCATCCAGCCATGGGTGCGACCAACCTACGAAGAAGTCTCACATGTCTACACACAGAAGTGGAAACACTCGTTAGGGCAATGAGATGCATGATTGGCCAAGATAAGCGAGAAGTAACATTTTTTACAAACTGCTCAGACCTGGTGAAGATAGTGTCTTCTCCAACAAAGTGGCCAGCCTTTACTACGTACCTATAAGCGATTCAAGAAGATAATGATGAGTTTGATTTTTCAATTTATCTTTAATTTCCCGAAGTGCAAATGTTAAAGTGAATCATTTGGCACGAAATGTTCGTACCCAACCGCATCTTATTACATATGTAAATAATATTTCTCAACATTGACTCATTTGAGTTAATATAATAAATATGCTGGAAAAAAAATATGCCTCAATCAAAATAAGCCCAATTGCCGGGAGATTCTACGGGCTTTCACGATAGGCAAAAACGTTTTGCAAATAAAATAGTTCTTTTGGCAAACATATATGCGTGTTTTTGATTTCAAATTTTTACTAGATTCTGACCGGCACGTACGTGCGATATTTTATATTGTTTAAAAATGTATTTAAACAAATTTTTAGTAAAAGATATTGTAATGTATAAATTATTATGTACATAGAAAAGTGTATAGTGTTATTTATGACACAATAACTAATGTTGTGAACCGCAAATTATGCGGGTTGTAAGTATTATCATAAGGTTTTGATAAAAATTTGTATTAAATATATTTGAAAATAAGATGCGTGGAAAGTTATGTAAAAATAATATTGTTTTCAAAAAGTTTTCATTAAGATTTTTTTTTTTTTTTTTTTT
>Ga0041059_1001108_pt1 | contig 21520 bp, 26 predicted proteins | sample AraColnosormetaG_FD_56232 | JGI IMG/M metagenome (GOLD analysis project Ga0041059, IMG submission 56232) | Arabidopsis roots microbial communities from North Carolina, USA - Col MF nosort | ecosystem: Host-associated > Plants > Roots > Unclassified | place: USA: North Carolina | collected... | reverse complement strand
TTTCTTTTAGGATTATGCTTCGTTTAATTAAATTGTTCACACTGTAAGGTTGGACTGAATTCATAGTATATATTTATAAAAATGCAAATTCTTACATGCATGAGGATGAGGAGAGAAAATAAAACACAATCCTAATGGAACCCATAAATTACGTTACCACCCTTTAAACAAAACTATATTTCATAACAAAAGTAAACATGCGTTGTGAAATAATGATAGGATAGGCATATATTAAGGAGTGGTATTAGGATCAAAGTCTCTAGACTCCACTCGTTTTGTCTGATTCTTCAAGGCATAGCAAAGAAGTGGCACATGGGTTCACGCAGCTTTCTTCCTTGCTACCCTTTTTCCTTTTTTTCCCTTTATTTTATCCTCCTCTCTCCTTTCAGATTTATTTGGTGATGTACGTTACGGTAAAATATGGTTACATACTTAATTACATGGACGACTTTTATTTATGTGTAAAACTATAATAAAGTCGTAAAAATCAGTGGTTTGAAAAACAGTTAAGAGTTTGCGGTATCAAAAACTTAGTACTTAGTCGGCGGTACAAAAGTTTATCATGAAAAAATAACGAGGTTAAAAAATGGCATGGACTTCAAATATAACGTCTCCGAAATATGAGAGAATAATTTTACTTTTGGGTAATGGAGTTCATCTCTCCCTAAATGATGCCCAAAACGTTGTATTCATAAGAAAGTACGTTTCTCGAATTTAGATGTTGCATTATGGTACCAAAGTGGTGGTATACCATATACATATCAGCATTTCACATGAACCATATGTGTATTAATTAGGTGCCATATGCAGCTAGTCTTTCTACTACACGCCATAGAAGTAATACGTATTTAATTATGTATATCGATATATGTAATGCCTTAAACTATGTGATGTGTCCAATCACGTATTATCATCTATAATATGCGTTTGTTCCTTTTGCATTTAGTAGACACTGAGATTCGCATGATACGTTAAACCGAATCTCATAACTCTATATGAATCCAAGGTCCACATACTCACTAGTCACTACAATTGACTAGTTTATGGTAGCTGAAATTGATCACAACGTACCTAATTCCGATTTCTATATCTAGTGTACGTATTGATATTCTTAATTTAGTAATAGTTTTGGAAAATATAATCTGAGTTTAGTATATTCGTTGTCTTTGTTACTTTTAAATTTTAATAATAGTCTAAATAGATCTATATTTTATCGAAAGGTCTCGTTGTAGTGGAAGCATGTGAGTACGGAATACTGATTAAATAAAATACCTGTTAAGTAAAGATTGCAGAATTTCCGACTTGAGGAATATCAAACTGTATAAGCTGCTTAATGTGTACTTCTTGTATCTGGGAAAAGTATCTATTTTCTTTCTGTAAATTTAAAGAAAAGTTTCAGACACCATCCTGTTTTTATACATTTGAACTACCCACCTATATAACTCGCATTTAACCACTTTACTAAAATAACCTATATAAACATATAATTTTAATGGGTGGAACAAATGTTTTGTTGTCAACAAGGTTAACATGCTTCTATTGAACAAATACATATATGAAAATAGTCATATAGTTATTTATTCCTAACTTAGGCTAATAATCTCAAGTGATCTTTAAGAATAGGATTCTAAAATATGAGTAGAATAGGTCATAGGTGTTAAGATTCATATACTTTTCTTATTGTTGTCCATTAGAAGTAGAACCAACCAACCTTACTTGAGAAAAAAGAGAAGAAGCATTATCCCTCGAAAAGAGAAAAAGCGAAACAAAGATATTTGGGACATCGAACATTTTCCCTCTTTTCATGGGCAAAGCATTTAAATCTAATCTTCACTAATTACTAGTTATACCTTTTCCTTACTAATTATCAGACAATTGAACATATTGACCAAGTCAACATATTTTATCTGTAATAATTAATTATCTACCTTACAATCAAAAGATGAATTCACAACTAACTAAATAAATCACAAGAAAAAATACCAGAAACAATTCCATGACATTAATACTCAATAAACATTCAACTAAGTGTCTGCTACAAAAAACTCAGGTTTATTTCTCATTATTACTTTTGTGTTTATTATTTTTTTGTAATAAAGATGCACACCAAGAATTAACTTTTTGAAATAAACAATATTAGAAGAGATCCAAGCGACAAAATTCACTGTAAGCTACTAAAGAAAAATAGTAGAAAACATAGTACTACTACTTAATTGTCTAATTTGCTTACTAATTAATTAGTTTATTGACTAATCAGAAAAAGTAACATGTTTGAAGTTAGTGTTTAAGAATTAATACAAATGTTGCGTCATCATCTCTCGCTGTCTTGTCAAATCTGTAACTGCATATTTATTTATAAATCTCTCTTCTCTTTACTCATTCTCTTCTCTCTCACTTTCTCAAACAATCTCTCTCTCTGGCATTTGGATTTGGAAGTGCTTTTTGTATATATATCCAACAAAGGAATCAGATCGGAGATGTCGGATGTTTCCGGTGACGGAGATTTATCGGCGACGGTTACTGAACATGAAGTAACTCCACAACCGCCGGTTTCTTCGGCGACGTATCCGTCATTAACGGTGTCGGCGTCTTACAAAGAGAGCAGCGGAGGTAAAAGCTCGTCGAAGAGGAGACCAATAAGGCCGAGTTTCGACGCTGCGGCTGATAATGAGTTTATTACTTTGCTTCATGGCTCGGATCCAGTGAAAGTGGAGCTTAATCGACTAGAGAATGAAGTTAGAGGTCTGATAATGCTGTTCGATTTTTTTATTTTTTGTCGATTCGGTTTCTGATTATTGGTTGTTGGGGGGATGTAGATAAGGATCGGGAGTTAGGAGAAGCAAACGCTGAGATCAAAGCGCTTAGGTTGTCTGAGAGACAAAGAGAGAAAGCTGTTGAAGAGGTTTGTTTGTGTCTGAATTTTGCTATTTTTGTCTGAAGCTTTTTCACATTTTACCAATTCTTAATCATTTCTTGATGTTTTGGTAAATTATCTCCATTTTTGGTTAAGCCAATCAATAATGGTTGATAAATTTCACACATTTAGCAATTTCTCAGGGACGATTATTAATCTCTACATTTTTGGTTCAACCAATCAAATAATGGTTGATGAATTTCACATCTGGGTCACTTTATTTTACTACAAAGTCTTAGTTTCCTTGTTAGTTGAAGAAATAATTTATAATGAATTTAGGTGCATTTATCGTAGTGTGGTATTTGGGCAATGTGGTTGGAGAAGAACATTCAGAATTTAACTTTGCCTTTTAGTTTTGATCAATTATAACATCATGTGTTTGTTCTTGACTTTTATGTTTTTAACAGTGGGATTTTTTATTTACACATTCTCTTCTTGTGGAATGAAGTTTCCTCTATGTTTTTTTGTTGTTGTTGTAGCTTACTGAGGAGCTTACTAAGTTGGATGAGAAGCTCAAGTTGACTGAATCCATTCTCGAAAGCAAAGTATTGTTCGATAATCTTTCCTTGGTTCGATGATGTTCACCTTTCGTTTCTTAAGCTTATAGACATATGATATCAACCTTGCTGCAGAATCTAGAAATCAAGAAAATCAATGAGGAAAAGAAAGCATCAATGGCTGCTCAGTTTGCTGCTGAAGCCACTTTAAGAAGAGTCCATGCTGCTCAAAAGGATGATGACATGCCTCCTATTGAAGCCATCCTTGCTCCATTAGAAGCTGAACTTAAGCTTGCACGATCAGAGGTATATTGTCATTTTAAGTCTAACTGCTTGCTGTTTACTTTCATATGGGATATTGAAAGTTTATGAGGTCACTGATCAAATCTCTTGTATCTGTGTAGATTGGAAAGCTTCAAGAAGATAACAGGGCTTTGGACCGTCTGACTAAATCAAAGGAAGCTGCCTTACTTGAAGCTGAGAGGACCGTTGAAGCTGCCATGGCAAAAGCCGCTATGGTTGATGATCTTCAGAATAAGAACCAGGAGCTAATGAAGCAAATTGAAATCTGTCAGGTTCTGTGGTCGCCATCTTGTTCTTTGTATTTACTTAATCTATGGATTTGCCAACAATCTGATTAACTTTATTTTCTGTTTTAGGAAGAAAACAAAATTCTAGATAGAATGCATAGGCAGAAGGTTGCTGAAGTGGAAAAGCTTACTCAGACAGTACGAGAGCTAGAAGAGGCTGTTCTTGCAGGTGGTGCTGCTGCAAATGCCGTGAGGGATTACCAGCGGAAATTTCAAGAGATGAATGTAACTAAACACACTTCATAAAGTCTCTAATTTCTTGTCACAACAATTGCCTACTGATGTAGGAATAATTCTTGTTTTTGTCTTTCAGGAAGAGCGGAAAACTCTTGACCGGGAGCTTGCACGTGCAAAGGTTACAGCAAACAGAGTTGCCACTGTGGTAGCAAATGAGTGGAAAGATGGTAATGATAAAGTGATGCCTGTGAAGCAATGGCTCGAAGAACGAAGGTTTCTACAGGTTTACTTTGATATGATGGCCCCTCTCCTAGATTCTTAGGACGCAAATTATTTGCAGTGAGCAAGGCCCATCCATATCTACATTCTCACTTCTTGATCCTCAACTTTTTTGCAGGGAGAAATGCAGCAACTTCGTGATAAGCTCGCCATAACAGACCGGGCTGCAAAATCCGAGGCACAGTTAAAAGTAACAAATCTTATCCATTAGTCAGCTTCTTTCAGTTGATCTTGTTACACAGAACAAGAAGTAATATATTTTGTTTGTGCAATTTCAGGAGAAGTTTCAACTGCGGCTTAAAGTGCTTGAGGAGACACTTCGAGGAACTTCAAGCAGCGCCACCAGGAACACACCCGAGGCAAGAAGCATGAGTAATGGACCTTCTCGCAGGCAGTCGCTTGGTGGAGCTGAAAACTTACAAAAATTTACATCAAACGGTGCTTTATCAAAGAAAGCTCCAGCATCTCAGATGAGGCATTCATTGTCTATTAATTCAACTTCGGTGTTGAAGAATGCTAAAGGAACATCTAAGTCATTTGATGGAGGCACAAGATCCGTGGATAGAGGCAAAGCACTTTTAAACGGACCTGGGAATTATTCCTTCAACAAGGCTACTGATGACTCTAAGGAAGCAGAGTCAGGTAATGGGTGGAAAGAAAATTCAGAGGAGAAGCCACAAAGTGAAGACCCTGAAGCAGCAACTGAGGACAGTGTCCCTGGTGTTTTGTATGATTTACTACAGAAAGAAGTAGTTTCTTTGAGGAAAGCCTCTAATGAAAAGGATCAAAGCCTCAAAGACAAAGATGATGCCATCGAGGTAAGAGTTCTGTTTCTTTAAGTTCTGTTTCTTTATGCCATATTAATCTTGTTTAAAGAAGAACATTCTTGTTGTAAACGGAGGAAGTAATGATACGTTGATGTTCGTAGATGCTAGCGAAGAAGGTGGAAACATTAACAAAGGCAATGGAGGTTGAAGCAAAGAAGATGAGACGGGAAGTAGCTGCAATGGAAAAAGAAGTTGCTGCAATGCGTGTGGAGAAAGATCAGGACGCCAGAGCCAAAAGGTTTTCAAATAGCAAGAGCCCATCCAACACCGCCCAGATTCTTGCGGGAAGGTAGAGCTATGTGGTTTTTCACTTTGTATTACACATTTCATGGTTAGCTATAATGCTATATACTTCTTAGTTCATAATTTGGTATTCAAACTAAATTTGGAGTTTGGATTTGCGCAGAGCTGCTGGACGAAGTGGCGGGTTAACGAAGAGTACCCAGTGAAGGGAGATTCAAGAAAATAACAAGTAAAAGAATGTCCTTGGCTCTTGTTATTCAGCTGTTTTAACCTTATATCATGGCTTTTACTTTGTTTTTGTTTACCTCATGTGATTGGTTGTATCACCATATATAACTTAGCATGCTGATAATCCCATCCTCACACCTATAACCTAGTAAAAAGATAAGAAAGAGAGTTTGTGACATAGATTTGGTGTTAAAGTGGTTAGAGGGAGGAGAAGAAAAGCCGAGGGAGAGAGTGAGAGATGTTGACATTTTGGCTAACATTTTCATCTCTCTTTTCGGGAGTTAGTTTGTTTTTGGTGTATAGGTTTGGTATTTGGCTTCTCTAGAGCTTGTGTACCTCTGATTCCTTTTATTTGTTTGTTACTCTATTGCACTCTTTGTGTGATTTATTCGTTTGTATTTTGGGTTTGCTGATATATAATATATGATTTGATATATTTGAACAAATCACATCACAACAAGTACTCGAAGATTTCAAATCCCAAACCAAACAAAACTAAGTAACATTTGGTATTATGATGAGTCTCTTAGTCATACAAGGCGTCTGCAGAGAGTGACACCATCGCCAATGGAGACTTGAGAGACCTCGACGTGAGGATCAGCAGCGAGACGCTTGTTCAAGTCCAAAAAGGCTTTTCTGTTTACCCTCATGTGCACTGGCACGTTTTCCTCTTTCTCCGCCACAAACCCTGACCACAATGTGTTATCAAACGCTATGACTCCTCCTACCTTCACCAGCTTCATTAGCCTCTCGTGCATGTTTGCATAGTTTGGTTTATCAGCGTCAACAAATGCGAAATCAAACTCTGGTTTTGGATTCTCCTGTGCTCCATTATCATTCATAAACCAATGTCATCAACTTAAGAGAATAGCATACCAAAAGAGAGAAAAATGAAGACTGATTACTTACACTCAACATATTGTCTAAGGCCTGAAGACAATCAGAGTGGATGAAATTGATCTTGTGATGAACACCTGCATTCTTTATGAACTCCAGTCCCATCTCGTAAGCTTCTTTATCAATATCTATTCCAGTAACCTGTTCATAGATGCTAGCTCTTATCATTTTTGCTTAATTTGATTTGTAAAAATCAAGGAGTGTTGTGTACATACATGTCCATCATGAGGCAATGCTAGGGCCGTGGTGAGCAACGAATAACCGGTGAAAACACCAAGCTCTATCGTCTTTTTGGCATTCATTATCTTTAGAAGCATAGATAGGAAATGCCCCTCATCAACCGGTACCTCCATCTCGCTTCTACGCATACAAGCACAAACCATTTTTTCATTACTAGTATAATCCTTGAATTGATGATCTGATAAATTTTACGACTATACCACAAACCACACTAAGCTGCTAAGTCTTGTCAAAATTTGAAAATGTTTATTTTTTTGGAAAGTTTAACAAGAAAAAAAAATTAACTTATGCGAGTGGAAGTACAAGGTACATACATATTTAGTAGGATCTAACGTAGTAACGTTATGATACTTGCAATTATTGTTGGAAAGTATCAGAGTATGATCGTATAGTAGTACTGTATATCTTGCAAAATATTAGCTCAACTAAGCTATAATGATTATAGAAATATGGACAATAGAGGTTGCAGCCAGACTTACAAATTGCCATACTTGAGGACCGTAGCTTCTCGTAATTTCTTGAGTTGTTCATGCTCTCTTGGATACGCCGTCGTTTCAAAGATGTACTGTTTCACATATACCAAGTTTTGATTCACAACCACAACCGTATAATACATGAGTTGGTTCGGATTTAGCATTAATAGAAAATCTTAATCATTAAACGATAAAGCTTCACCTCATCAGACAAAACTAACTAAAAAATTTCAGATCAATTAGCATGCAAGACTTATGGATCCGAACAAAACAGTAAGTAGAGAAAAAAACCTCTATGAACTAAAAAGTGATTAAAAGACCTTTTTGAGAGCGTCGCTCTTGAGAATCCCTTTAGGCGGAAGCAATTTAGAGGGCGGAAGCAGTTTCTCCATAGCTCTCTCTCTCTCTCTCTCTCGACGCCTTCAACTTTAAAAGCTTTGTAACACACGAACTTACATGTCTCTATTACTCTTTTTAAAGAGAATCTGTAAAAGTAGTGGCCTAGTAATGATATTAACAGCTCGACAAGTGTATACATCTTTCNTTTTTTTTTTTTTATGATGGAAGCCTAAACCACCGCCGACGATCGGTTTACTATTAAAAAAATGTGTCGTATGATATTAAGAATCATGACGTTGTAGTATATTACATTTTCTACAACCGCTTCAACTCAAACTCTAATTGTAAAGTTTTTTCATGATGAGTTATGAAAATAAGTGTATTTTTATGATTTAGGTAATCAAATTATTATTTTTCCTTTTAAAATAAGAAGTCTTTTCATACACCACTAATTTTCCAAAAACAAATAATGAGATTTACACTAGAAAATTGAAATCGGTGATTGAAAATATGGACTGTATGACAGTTGCTAGCGTGACATATATATGGCATGGTTGGAGCAGAACTTGAGAAAAAAATAAAGGTATCGCAACAAGCATTCGACAATTCAAATCCCAAACCAAACAAAACTAAAGAAACATTTAATATTTTGATGAGTCTCTTAATCATACAAGGCGTCTGCATAGAGTGACACCATCACCTACGGAGACTAGAGAGACCTCGATGCGATGATCAGCAGCTAGCCGCTTGTTCAACTCCAAAAAGACTTTTCTGTTCACCCTCATGTGCTCTGGCACGTTTTCCTCTTTCTCCGCCACAAACCCGTACCACAAAGTGTTATCAAACGCTATGATTCCTCCTACCTACCTTCACCAGCTTCATTAGTCTCTCGTGCATGTTGGCATAGTTTGGTTTATCAGCATCAACAAATGCAAAATCAAACTCTGGTTTTGGATTCTCCTGTGCTCCGATCCATTATCATTCACAAACCAATGTCATCAAATTAAGAGGAAAAAAATAGTGTATTTTAGTGCTTTCTCGTGTTATGTTTTCTCAATATTTGTCTCCGAAATCTCATGGATTCATCGTCGGTCTATTTTTGTTTTTCTTATGTTGCATCCCTACATGCTTTTAATCGTATTGTTGTAATCTCTAAGATGGTAGAACGTGTAATAATCTTTGATATCGTTTGAGTATAATATGATTTTCGATAATAATAATAAAAATCCTAAATGCATACTTCTAATTAAGTTGTTTAAAAAGTAAAAGAAATAAAGAATCTACAAAGAAATATTATGGACTGATTTTGAAAGACCCAATAACAAAGGCCCATTAAAAGCCCATTTACTCAAAGATAGAGCTAGGGTTTACTCGCCCCAGCTCAGCCTCCCTCTTCCAGAGCCATATAAATGACGCAGTGATGAAATTATCACATTACCAATCACTTTTAGTCGTTTTGATACTTCTGTTCTCTCTTTATTGATTTTTTCACGCGTATTGATTCTATTATCGTTGTTTTGGGTTTTGATAAAATTCTTTCAAATCTAGCGATGTTTTTCAATTTGTGTAGAAATTGCCTCCGATGATGATCAAATCATAACTTTCGTTCTTCCGAGATTTTATCATGCGGAGAAATTATGGAGACCTGAACTGAGCTGAGGCAATTTCATCATCTCTTTTCTTTTTGTTTTTACAAATTATGGTGTCTTTTTTATCTGGGGTAAGCTCTTATGATGTCAAAACTTTCGTTCTCCTGAGATTTCAATATGCTGAAAAAAATTGGAGACCTGAACTGAAAGAGTACTTATTTCTTTGAAAACCCTTTTTTGCTCTATTGTTTTTGTTTTCGTGACTATTTTCTTATGGTTTCATAAAAAATAAATTAATGACCCAAAATAATGAGCTTGATTTTGGATTATCACAGGCAACAAGGTGTTAAGAAAATAGGAATAACTGATAATTTTGGGAATTAAAACTTGTAATTGATGATTATTTCTTGCTTAGTTTAACTTGAAACAAACAGATTGTATGGTCACATTATTCTCTGACTAATTCAATAAGTTGAAATCATTAAAAGAATTCAGAAATCTGACTCATGACTATTCCACAAGAAGAACAGAATCAATCTGCATTAGTCTACCTTTACATCATTGGATTGTGATGAGATTAAGCCATAGGTTTGGATAAGATAACTACCTTAGCACACTGATAACAACCGAGGAAAATTACAGCATAAGGAATTATTTGCCATCAGCTTATATACCAAAAGCGTGACTTTAACTAAAGACATATTACTCTTGATTTCGCCGAAGTTAATGGAAATCAATGGGCATAATCAACATTACAACTCCACATATCCCCATTGCAAACCAAAAGTTGTAACTATTTCAGTGTTTAGCTGAGCAAAGTGACATGATTAATAAAACCGGGGCAGGTCAAAGCTATATAATTTGATGAACCATTTGTTATTATTGTCTTCAGATGCTTTTTTTTCTCACATAGAAAATCCCCAAACAAAATTCGATATTTGTTACACTATCAATTTCCCTGGCTAGCTACAGTTTACAAGCTCAGTCATAAATCATCTGAAAAAAATTTCGAATAAGTCAATTGCTATGAATATATCTGAAGTCTGGCAAGTCATTTATCAAACTCGGCGGAGCCAAATGACAAAGTAGACCCGCACGGTCATTGAATAGTACGTGTACAACATAAGCAGTGTTCAATACCAGTATTTGTCTCTCTCTTCGTTGAACAAACCAAAGGATCTGCAAATCATCACTCTCTACTTCCGATCTCTCCGCTTCCGCTCTGCTCTCCTCTTGTCGTCTTCCCATTCACGGTCATAGATTCTAGAGCAATGTCAAGGAAATTGCTATTCTTGGATTTGGATTTTGCAATTCTGAAGATACCATTCAATGATGCATCATATAAGGATTTGAATCATGATGCAATACTCAAGCAGAGAGATTTTATAAGTTGGCTCTTTTATTTAAGGATACGGGTCAGGATCACGACGAGCCATTTTGCTGGAAGCTTCTTTTCCAAGAAGTCTGATGCTTGGCTCTTCAAGATAACCTCCGTGTTGAATCATACTACTGCTCTTCCGCTCTCTGCCTTCGTACGATGATGGTCCCATACTGGTCGATAAAGACGAATGATGTGGCATAGGAGAGTATTCTCCTGGCTCTGCAGATGGGACCTGTTGCTCCCTCTTAAGCTTCCTTCTCTTGGAGGCTTCAAAATCCTCTTTCAAAGGGAGGCTTTTTTCTCTTTCCCTCTCTCTTTCCCTTTCCCTTTCTCTTTCTTCTCCCTGCATAGAGTAGATAAGATGTTTATTCCTATAGTCAAATAGGGAGATCTCTGCGGAAAACACTTCATCGAGTTTCTCCCTTTTAATGATAAAAACTAACCAAATGTATCAAACAAAATAACCACTTAAAGAAATCAGAAACGAATAACCATAACAAAAAAATAGATAAGACAAAGAACCATGATGATGCAGCTACTGCCGATATTCTGCAGTTCCTAATATGTAAAGAGGGAGCTATACCTTCACAGTGATTGTTTCTCGGTCATCTCGCTTTCGGTCCCTAATATCATCATCTCTTCTACGTTTTGCATCATCCACAGAAACTGATAAATTCTCTTCAGAGCGTCGTTTCTCTCTTTCTTCATGCCTCGGGGAAAGCCTCTGAGAATGCCTTGCACCGCCAGCCCTTCTTTCGAGGTCTTCTTTTGCGGCCATAGAATGTGGAATGATGTTAGGAGGTAAAGGTGGAGGTGGGGGTAAACCTTGAGAATGAAAATGGTCATCAGGATGAGATTTCTCAAGTGATGCTTCACTATGACGCAGTTTGCTTCTATCATCTTTGTTTCTTTCATCCTTGTTTCTATCATAACTCCTAGTTGTTCCTTTATCTAGACCCTTCTCAACTGAGCGTTCTCTACCATGACGTTCCAAGGATTTGTCTCGTGCTTTCTCAACATCATCTCCACGAGGTTTATCAGAACGATCGACTCTTTCTCTGTGGTCTCGATCCTGTCTTTCATAACCCTTATCCTTTGATCTATCTTGATCCCTATGGGTGCTTTGGTCATCAGTAACTGTTTTGTTTAAATCCAATCGGGCCTCGACTGATCTATCTCGGTCACTCGATCGAGGCTCACTGTCATGCTCTTTGTGCTCAGCATCTCCTTTACGACGTTTACTTATCCTTTCACTATCTTCAACAGCATTAGCTCGTTTTTGTAACCTATCACTGGATCTCACAGAAGTGACAATTTCATGCCTAGGGGAATGAACAGTCCGAGAAGATTGCTTTTGTGCATCCAAAGCTTCAGCGCCATCATCTTTTACTGCTTCAGAAATTAAAGTCAGAATACCTTCAACTTACATTAGCTTCTACGAATATCTAATAGTTTTGTGGGTGAGATCAAACCTTTGGACGACCCAGTAGCTATGCTACCATTGGCTGCTGTGCTGGAAAGAGCTTTGGTCAAACCTGATTGCCTGCTCTCCAGATAATTAAGATCTTTGTCAGCTGTGGATGTTCTTCCAATAGCTTTACCGGACTTTCCATCATCTTTTCCAAAATCTTGCTTTGCAGATTTGTTCACTGACGCACCTCGTTTAGAGGAAGCTTTTAACTGCCAGCCAAAAATAATTATACATAATACAAAGTTAGATCCCCAAAACTTCCTGAATAGCTGATTAGCTGAATTTTTTCAGCTACCAGTTTCCAACATAAAAAGGGTGAAGGCGAAGAGTGTAGATTGTAGCATATTGCATCATATTAAACAATTGACCTTAGAGCTCTCACTCACAACCCAGGTCCCACGTGATAGGTTAAACACATTCCTTATGTCTACCCTTAAATCAGGTATCCCCAAAATATAAATTCTAAGCATTACTTCCCCTAAATCAGTCCTTTAGAAAATAATTAACAAGAAAGTAGAATTGGCTCTACCAAACAAATAAGATAGAATGGGCAGGATAACTTTCCTACATAATTTCTGTGAACACATACTAGTGACAAAATTTGGTTTCACAAATAAAGTAGGGATTGGTAACCTAAGAAATAAAAGAGAAAAAATAGCATGGCCATACCTCGGCTTCAGAATATTTTGAAGCAGGTTTGACAGGATTCTCGTCAGATATTCTGGGTGTTTCATCTGTTTCCTTTTGTTCCATTGACTTCTTAGATATGGATGGTTGGGAATCCAATGGATTGCCTCCCTTTGATTTTAGATGTCCTTGATCAGATTTTGAAGGTATACTTTCCGTTCTTCCATCTAGAGGTTTAGTTTTCAACATCTGGTCCTTGCCCAATCCACCAGACTCAGGCTGCTGGTTAACAGTAGCTCTTTCCCCAGTTGGTTCACCTTGGGAGACACCAACTAACAAGCCATTCTGGGAAGAAGCATGTTTTGGAGTATGTACTGGCGGAGCCTTTAGTTCAAGGAAGCCCATGCTAAATTCTTCGTCTGTAACCCAATGTGGCTGCAAATAAACGACATTCAGTGAAATTGTATAAAACACTGAACATGAAATTGCTATGGTTAGCACTCACTTTTCTTGCAGACAGAGCAGCCCCAACACCAGTTGCTAAGACCTTAAGGTCCTCTCGCTCATCATTTTTAATCTTGGCTACCTGAAAGACCAAACCACCAAAGAAAGGAAAGATTAATCTTTTCACAAAAAAAACACAGGGAAAGATAGAAATCACACTAATTGAAAGCAGATTCATAAGAATAGCTCGTCAAGAGGTACTTGCCCGTTTCTCAAGGTTTATCCCAGTTTTCCGAGTAACTGGGAAAACACCAGATATTTTTGTTAACATAATAAGGGCATTACGAATCTCCATATACTCATTAGACTCCAGACACTGGATCAAAAGTCGTGTGATTCTTCCACTCCATTTCCAATGTACCTTTCAGATCAACAGATGAAACAGACATGAAACACAGAAGGAACAAGACTTTGTTACCATTAATTGAAGCAGAACACGTGATAGCTAAATACTGTAGAAGACAGTTCTAGAGTTTATATCACCTAAAACTTGAGACAAGTTAAAAAGTTTATACGACTAAAAGTAATAGATATACAAGTCAGGGATCAGAATTTCAAACCTTCACAAATTGTCCAAATGTGACACGCTGGCTGTTCGGGTATCTATAATAAACAGCAAACCCTGGCATGTTTCCGCACTCATGTTCATAGACTGATTCTTTACTCTGAGAAAAGATTAGAAACAACAACAGCATTAGTAACTAGGTTAGAAAGAAAACCCCGATTCTATACTTTGATTGTCAAAGAATAATAATATTCAATAGTTACCTTCCAGTGGTATGCAATCTTCAAGGTCTCAAACAAAAACCTCCCCAGTCTTCCAACTTCATATTCAGTACAGCAGCAGATCATTGGTTGCAGCGTTTTACATATCAGGACATCAATGTGGTTGACAGTGTTAAAAAAGGGTGTTCCAAGCGAGTGAAGCATATTTACAAACATCGCGCAGTACACAGAATCTGCCATGCTAAATGTGCAACGAGGGAAAATACAACGCTGCAGGAACTCCATATTAATCTTCAAAGTATCTGGACAGGAGCTCAACCATGTATCCTTTTCACGTGAAAGCCTTCTACGGACAGAAGCCACATGTTCTTCATGCTTTTTCAGCTCACCGGTTAGACGATCAAGAGACTCTTGAATCCTTTCCTTCTCTTTCTTCCTCTTGGTAATTGCTGAGCTAGAATTATCAGCAACCTCTTCAAGTGTCTTAAGGGCAGTATGCTGTTTAGATATCTCAGACTCATAACGATTTCTGGGGACATGGAGATCATAAAGCGTAAGCCCCCAAAATGTAGCGTAGAGGTCTGGCGATAGACTATTCCAAGCTTTTGAGGGCAGCATTGTCCTTACTGTATCAAGAACATCAGACCACCTGCAAACACATTGATGAAGTAATTAAATGCAATTAAATAACTAATTACTTTACAGCAAGAGGAACTCCAATAGATCAGCATCTACTTGTAATGCAATTAAATAACTAATTCTTATCACTTTAAATCTTTAGAAAGAGACTATTTGAACTACAACCAAATATACTACAGGTTGAGTTGAAATCTTACGTTACAGCTTTTTCAGATGTACCGACATCGAGAATCATGGAACTCTCAGACTCTGATATTTCAGAATCCGCATCCATAGATTCCCCACTATCTAAAGGCCATGAAACATCACCATTCCGTCGACACTTGAAGAGCCTCATCACAGGGCGAAATACCAAAAATGCGACCTGGCATGGGATTTATAACATAAGTCTGGGTTTCAAAATGCAGAGCAGTAATCACTAAAAGGCGGCTATAGTAGCTAACGATGTAGACTAGAAAAAGTCAACAATTCATATTGTTGAAGAGTGAGGCAACCTCTGCTTCGAGATGGTATGTATGAACAAGCTCATCAAGCGAAGGTACCAGCCGAGCATAAGCAGTAGTAGGACTGACAGCACTAGAAAGGAAGTCCACGTATTGGAGAAGAATTCCATGACATCTGTCGAACTGTTCAGTGACCATCTTAATATAAGGCGCATCCGCATTCACCACAACTCTGCATATCAGGAAGCTTACATTATAATAGAATAAATCATGAACATCATGGTTTGTTGACTAAATGAATGTGTACAGCACAATACTCAATTTAGAGACAGGAACATTGTCCATAGTCACACCAAAATATATAACAATGTATATAAAGTTTTTAGACATCGATTTCTTTTTCCGTGCCAATTTATGTTTCCAGGTATAATGATGTGCATCCTGCTCCAGTAAAGACGTGTATGCTCTATGCAAACAATTAATGCACACTTCTAAAATGTCAAACAATTTTGAGTGTTCAGATTTGTCTACTTACAGAGAACGATGCTGCGCGATAAGTAACAAAAGGGGGATAGCTAACTTTGGTTCATCATTTGGAAGTAACGAATCTCGTAGACGGTTTGATGATTTGATAAGTGCCTGAAGAAAAACAGGAAGATGAATCAGAAATGTTTAAGAACTAAGATACGTCAATGATATCCTAGGTAAATAAACAAACTTATTAACACTGATGCCACTATCGCAAGCACATTTGTTTTTATCTACATAGTGCCTAGTATCTATAGAAGAATAGATGAGGTGTTAAATGAAAAGCCTTTCTTACAAGACCAGACATTCTAAATGAATGACTTCAAACAAAACAAATTTTCCACAACCCTTCACATGTTTGTAAAAAACATGTATGCATGCAAATGCATATATAAAACGCACACCAGTGTTAGCATAAACAGATGCAAAAGCTTATAAAAGCACTTGTGGTAAGCACCAATGCTTGGCTCTTTCAAGATTCAGTAAGTTATTTTGAATTTTTGAAGATCAAAAAGACAAACCTTGTTGTTTCGCATCATGCCAAATGATGTTGCATGATAACGTAAAGTCTCACTTCCTGCCATGGCATCCAACTGATCTTCAGTAAGGTTCTCAGTGTATTGTACATTTGCCATCTGCTGGACCAGTTCCTACAGTCATTATGAAATTACAGTCAGCCACCCTTAGTCTGAATAAGTACATAAGAATTACAAACCAAAAGCGTACCTGGAGAAGAACAAGCTCAATCCCTTGGCCCCTCTTTAACTGGTTTACGAGATACTGAAAAAGACCCCTCAACTCCATTGATGGATACTTCTTACACCTGAAAAACATGATATAGGTTACGAAGACATTCCAAAAAGATTGCAGTACAGCTTTTATTACTTTCTGAATAACATTATATGTGCATCTTGCAGTAAGAGAGTTGGAGGAATGGCAATCAAGGAAAAAGATAGAGCAGTCAAGAAACCTAACAGGAAGAACACATGAAAAAACCTAAAGCTTAAAGCAAAGCACGACTCATCCTCTCAGGCAAACTAGCATAGATCATGTGAGCAATATGGAAAAGCTCAACTTCTGCAGAAAGTAAATATCATCCAAAATTCCAGCAAATTAAATTACTAGCATAAACAACTGATTATCGAAAAGATTAAAAGGGTAAAATCAAAACACAAAGGCAATCCAAAATTGACCAACCAAAATCTTACAACAACACGTCTTCAAGAGAATGAACACTTAAAGTCAACATAGAAGATGGAAGGGTACTAACAAATTCACCAAGTAACCACAATGGTTTTAAACATCAGAAATACAAGTTCACTCTTTAAACAGTTTTACACTAAAACAATACTGCATTTTTCTTTCTATCCTCGGCATAACAGAAATATGCCTGCTGTACGCAATTAATCTTTCTAAATAAGTACTGAAACTATTTATAGCATGTATTAATGTTTCCAAAGAAGAACACATACAGGTGACCCCAAAAGGATGCCAAAGATTGAAGCCAGTCTGATAAATTAATCCCGTCGTCTTTAAGTTTATCTCGTCCGCTTTGTGCCAGTCTCTCAATCACTACATATTCCAGGATATCATACTCAAGCTGTGCATCAGGAATAATTTAGAAAGAATCAGAGCGTGCATAACAGAGGCAGAAACATCTCAAAAACAACAATAAGTTGACAAGGAAAGCTGACTTCAGGTAACTTAGCAAACAAAAGATTGTTGCTAGAACGATAAATATAAACATTTATTGAAAAACCTCTTAGAATATTCGGATCAATCTGATTGCATCCTAATTTTTAATGACTATTACTTCATTATTGCCTAAGCTCAACCAAACCAACAAATCTCCATATCCCACATTTAAACCTACCCCAGAGTGAATGCTAGACTGAATGTGTAACATGTATCAGTAGAAAACCTACAAAGCCAAATCATAATCACTCAAAAGTCCCATCCATCTATCTCATCAAAATTGCATTTTTTCGACCAAATGGACAAAAACCTGGGAGAGTAAGGGCATAAGGTGAAATGAGCATATCATACAAAAAAGACAAAAGAAAAGGGGTCACGGACCTGTGTCAAGTACTTGAAGGCATCCACAACAGGAGCAATCATATCTCTGTATGCTTCAATCTGTGTAACAAGAACATGACAGTTAGCCCCGTCAGAACAATTCAATTACAAAATAGAAGCAACGCAACAGTTTGTAGTAGATCGACACCTGATTTACAATTGTCCGAAGCACCGTCATGGGATTGGCATGAGCTAGTTTTGCCACCATCCTTCCTAACTGCTTCAGATTTTCTTTTGCAAGCCGTTTCAGAATTCTTCTAGTATCCAACTGACATACGAGAGTAGTCTCATGAGGATCTGGAGGATGTATCTTTCCATTTGTATTATATGAGAATCAAAGGAGTCATACTACTATACCTTTGCCACTTGCCTTGCTGCCAACAACAAAGGATTCTGCTCATCGTCCTTTTCCCACTCACCATATAAGCGATAACGAGCCTAAATACGAAATTAATCAGTAATATTGAAAATCACATTCTACACAAAGATATTTGGAACAAATAAACAGTAGCAAGTCAACCTCATATGGAAGGAGACTCATCACTTCCCAAATCTCATGACCAACTGCTGGATTTGCAGGTACTAACTGTAACGATGGCAGAAGACATGTTCCTAGAGCTTCTTCCACTCTCAACCTAACTTCTTTCAGGTGCCCACGAGAAACTTCATATGCACTACCTTCTTGATTTGACCCATCGCGAACAAGATCCAAGGCCGACAAGTAGTAAGCCCTTAATACTCTACAAATCTGCCACCGTGATAAATATATATCAGCTTCAATCTTTAATTTTGTATAGAACATTCAATATTTTAAAGGTCAGCGCACCTTCTGCAACAATTGTGTATTGCGGTAGAGGTAGGGTCCAACAGTAACAAGCATTTGAAACACTTCTTTCGGAAGATCTAGATAAGTCCTATTAGCTGTCGTATTAGCAGTGGGTGTGAGCTTAACTGTGCTCGCAGAAGAAGAACTTTGAAAACGTGTCTGACGAGCAATGCGATAAGAATGAGTGATTGACTTCTCTATAAGCCTGAAAACATAGACCAAAAAAATCATTGTTGTCATCATAGATTAGTGGCCAGAGCTGCAGTATCTCTTTGGATACATAGAGCTGAAGATGCAAAGAAATGAAGCCGCTATAAATCTGGTGCAGAATAGTTTGCGCTAAAGGATTACTCACTAACCTAAACAACCCACTACAGATCTGATCGTGTGCCACTGGATTAAGAGGTGCAAGACGCTCGAACAAGATATTTGCATGATACCTGAAAAGAAGTGAGTTAATATAAAAATAATAAGAAAAAGAGCTTTCACCTCAGTTGAGCAGAAAGGGGAAGATTAATTAGCAAGCTTTTAATATAAGTTAAATATACAAAATAGCTTTGTATGTAAACAAATTTTCTAGGATAGTATGGATCCTGAGATGTGAATTCGGCAGAAGACACCAGTAACAGTCATCCAATATGCCCTCAAGTTCAATTTTCAAGTTACAGAAGGTGATGCAATTATCAAAAAAATAACAATCATATATAGAGTACTCCACGAAGAAATCTCATGCTCATGAAGAATAATAAAACTTAAAATTTAACATGCACTGGTTCAAGAAACCTGTTAACCAAATGGACTGGTTTGACGACAGTGGATTTGTTAAGTAAAAAGATATGATTCGGTGTTCATACCAATCGTCCACAGAGAGGAAACCATTAAGTAGGCCCAGAGTCTGATTATTTTCAAGCTCTGGTAATCGCTCAGTAACAGCTTCACTTTCCATGTCTAAAGCAGCAAAGAGATCTACTGTGACATCTCCTTGCTTCTCATCTTCCATAAGATCCTTCCCAGTAGCAGCGAGATTAATCTTTCCAATTTTATTGGCCTGTATAAAAGGAAGGACTTGTAAAAATAATAACTCATGAATAAATCTATGAAAGTAAAAAACAAAAAACAAAAAATAATTGGCTGGCTTCCAGGAAGATGGAGAAGTGCTTAGTATCTAAGTATTTATTAAATTTATGAAGGCAAGATTAGCAGATTACCACAAGAGCAGAGAAACCATGTTTGTTCGTTTGTCTCAAGGGAAAAAAAGGTTTTAACACATAAGAAACATATAGACAACTTACGGTAGGCCAGAACAAAACTATCTTAAAACATCTCTAAGCATAAGGACGAGGTCATATATTGAACTGTACCTCTTCAAACCGCTTTGCAGAAGAAACATTATAATCCTCAAAAACTTCCTCGTCCTTAGGTAGCAGATGTGCATATCTGTTCACAACAGCCAGGCAAAAAAGTATAAGAATATTGGGTCCATACATTCAGTATGATTTCACTTGTTAGAGGCACAAAGAAATGTAGCAATCTAGTAATCACCGAATCAGTACACTGATGAAATAAGTTAATGAATTGAGTGAGTTGCTCACGAGAAAATAAATTAAGTCTACTAGCTAGTCCTCCTTAAGAGCAATCTCAAAGTAAAAAAGTAACTTTCAGAGTACAGTAAGAAACAAACTTAAAATTGATACCAAACAACTAGAAACAAGAGACAGGTGCAGAAGAGAAGAGAATCTTTCATTTACATTCCAACTGATCTAGTCCTATTCTCAATGAAAAAAAAAACTCGTTATGAAGAAGACATGTACAAGAATCCAATTAGAAAGAAGACTTCAGTCTGCAAAAAAGGATAAAAACCAGTGTGCAAGTATAACCTTATTCTCACATAATGAAAAGAAAAGAAATCGTCATGAAGAAGACTACCTACAAGTATCCAATTAGTAAGGAGACTTCAGTCTACGACAAAAGATAAAACCAGTATACTTTCTTAAGGCTACACATAATGCTCGATTTTGAATATTCCCGAGAGGCTCCAAAGACCTTGAAAGCAAGAAAGGAAAGGGCGGAAAAAACAGTTGAAGAAAAAACTACTCACATGCTTTCAAGATTGATAAACTCTTCCTTTACTAGCAAGGCTGTAAGCTTATAGAGCCCAACTGGAACAGGGCTATTCACCTCTAGTCTCTGATAGTATTGGAATTTAAATCCAAGAATTTGTGAAGCATGAGACTGCACATGAAAATTATTTTTTTTAGCAAAAAATAGTCTCTTGAGCTAAGCATTAGAAGATAAAAATACGAGGAAGACATTCCAAACCTTGGGAAAGATAGGAATTAGATTGAGAAATGTGTCGTAATCTTGTTCGAGTTCAAAGCAATCTAAAACCTATTCATCAAAAACAAAGGGTACATTATTACTAATCGGGAAGGACAGATTGATGCGTTATGCAATATCAAACAAAAATATGACAGAAGCAACAGTGAAAACTTACAATGTCGAAAACACGGTTTGGATCCAGGTCAAAATGCCCAATTAATGACTGCAAGAAAATATAAAGTTCAGAAAAAGTAAATGGGCGAAATATAATGTATTGGCCGAATCAAAACCTTGATAATTCCCATCGTTGCTGCTGATGCATTGTGCGAAGAACTTGCAGATCCTCGGCACAAAAGAGTGGCCTGCACTCCACAAAAAGGAACTGCTATAAGTTGGTGTATGTATAATCTGACTTAATCGAATCTCTACTGAGATAATATGTTCATTACTCTGCACAGTTATAGGTAATAAAACTAGCAGAAGATATGCCTTCCAACTGGAACCGTGTGAAAAGGAAAGGCCAAATCAGCATTGTTGAAAAGATCATCCCTTCCAAAAACTAAAGGGGTATTCCTTAAAGTTGTGTTTCAGAAAAAACAGAAGTAAAGAGTATCTAAGAAAAGACAATAGAAACGAAGTGGACAGAAAGAATGACAATAGATAAAAAAAAAAAAAAAAAAAAAAAAA
>Ga0041059_1001107_pt1 | contig 21521 bp, 15 predicted proteins | sample AraColnosormetaG_FD_56232 | JGI IMG/M metagenome (GOLD analysis project Ga0041059, IMG submission 56232) | Arabidopsis roots microbial communities from North Carolina, USA - Col MF nosort | ecosystem: Host-associated > Plants > Roots > Unclassified | place: USA: North Carolina | collected... | reverse complement strand
GTGGTGGTGAATAGACCAATGGAGGATCGGAGCCGAAGAGGAGATCGAGGCCATCGATGCTCTGTTGTCTCTGCTTCTTCTTCTTTCTCCGTAACGCAATCAGAAAGTCTTTCGTTGCTCCTCCTTTCTTCTTCTCCTGTTTATTGCTCTTTTGATACACAGTCGCCGGAGGTGGAATCGGCGTCGTCGTCGCTACAAAATCATCTCTTTCTTTCTTCTCTTCCTGTGGAGAAACATCTTGGTACACTCTATTAGTCTTTCTCTTCGCTTGCTTCGCTGGTGGAGGACGTGGCGGAGACGGCGGAGGAGACGGAATATACGGCGGAGCAGAAGGCACTTTTAGCTCTTCTACTACTTCAGCTTCCGCCGTCGCAACCACCTCAACTTTCTCAGTTTCCGAACCGCCGTTACGGACCTTACTTCCTTCTCCATTATCACCGTCCTCTGTTTGATCTACATCTTCCGGCGGTGGTTTACCTTCCTCATGCCAGTTTCTGTAACTTTGATTTGGATAGATCGGATCTACATCTTCATAACGGCATTGACTTACACGTGTATCATCGTAGAATCTCCACCGTTCATCGGCTTCGTATTCCCGGAGCCTCAGATCTGGATACGAGCTAACACTTCGTAATCTACTAAACCTCTTGTACACCGTTTGATCACCGCCGCCACCACCGCGATCATCGTTCCAATAACGCGGCGTTGTACCACTGTTAGATACACGACTTCTTCGATCAATAATCGATGGTGAAGTCGAGAATTTGTTACGAATGTCTTCTTCTTTGTGATGATTGGATTCGTCATTATTGGTGTTGCGGCTGAGGAAGCCGCAAAGGACGGCGAAAAGGACGAGAACGAAGTTGAGATAATCCCAGCTTTTACGGACTAAATGAGGTCGGAAAATCTGAGAAACAGAGGAGAAGAAAGGAGGGATAATGAAGACGACTATGAGGATTGCAGCTGTTCCGGCGAAGAATATTTGAGTGGCGATGGTGGTTGTACGGCCACCGAGACTTGCAGTGCGGCGGAAGTAAGTGTTATTGCGGCGTGATTGAAGCCAAAACGGCGTAGACGCGTCTCCATCATCTTCTTCCATACTCTTTCTATTATTTGGCTTTTGATTAGAAAGACAACTTTTAGTTTAAGAGTGGTTGGCTTACGATGCTGTAATGTGTTTGCTTTTATGCTTTTGCTTGGATTGATATTTGTTTTTTAAAATGCTTGGGGACTTGGATTTGGTCATTTTTATTTGTTTTTTTTTCTTTCTGTGGATTCTTACTTTAATTTACACATTTTTTACAACAAAAAATATGTCTTTGGAGTATTTTAGAGATTTTTTATAGGAGACAAGCAATCGGATAATTGACGTATTTAGTTGAATATCTATGTCAAATTCATCAATTTGCATATATATTTATTTATTACATGAAAATACATTGCGCATTTTACGTAGAGGATATCTGAATTAATTGTATAATGTTCAAATATGTACTAGTTGACTATATACAACTTTACTCGGTACATCTGACCAGTTCTTGAGTTTGAGTCTCGGCAACACAACAGTATCTAACTCCCTAGTCCTAAATGTATGTTTCACAATGATTAGTTGTATAGATAGATATTGCAATTTTCACAAACTATCCATATTACCTGATAATTTGATGTCCACAAACTCTGAAAATCTTACATTTTTTTAATTCTGAATTTTGAACTTGTAAAGAAAAAGGTTCTAGTATCTTAACCATACTCTAGACAAATGACATTTACACCCAAATTTTTTTTTTATAGAATTGTCAAATCTTGATCTTTTAAAATCCGAACCAAACTTTGGTCATACGGTCATGCCTAAGAGAAGGTTCAATTGACACATGATTTTTTTGGGGGAATTTTTTATTTTTATTTTAATAACTTGTTAGACAAGCTGGAAAATGGTGGTATTTGCTTGTGAAAGTTGGAAATGGGAAATACAAAGAAAGGCCTACTAATACAGCTGGATTACATGAAGCAAATACAGATTGGTACGTCAAATAATCAAAATTGTTCAACGGAATCATATGTCTAACGTGTTAATAAACACGTTTTCTATGTGAAGCTGAGGCCGTGATTACTAATTAGTCTTTTAATAATTATATGAGAGCCGGTGTTGTCGTGGCTTTTACAAATGGCCAGGCCAAACCGTCAAAGGCAACATACTATAATCTAATCAAGTCTTGTTATCTTGATAACTTATCTAAAAACGATAAACTTTCTCTCACAAGCTAGATTTTATGTGGTGCCAATGATTAACAGCTTTCTAAGTTTGATTTAAATACACTTACGGTTTCACACGTCACTTCCACATTTGTAGGTATGAGGTTGATTTCTATTTCTACTCAATTTAAGAAAAGAAATATTAACATTTCGTAAAGACTCTAAAATGTTAGATGATTAAGGTAAGTTATGGAAAATGTGATGATAACAGAAAAAAAAATGAAAAACGTGAACGGCAGGATTCGAACCTGCGCGGGCAAAGCCCACATGATTTCTAGTCATGCCCGATAACCACTCCGGCACGTCCACCTTTTGCTAAGTGTATTGCTTTATCAATACTTAACATCAAAATAAAAATCGACCTGTGGTTAAACCCCCAATAAACTCTCATCTCACCGTTAAGTTATAGAACAGCGAAGAACACAACATGAAAAGACAAATGCAAGAAGGTTAATGTGACATAGTTTCAATTACAATTTCATTTGCCACATCTCTCAAACTATTACAACATATTCAACTATTTCAATACCCCAAAAAAAAAAAGCATTTCTCTGCCTATTTCTTCTTATACATACGAATTCAAGTACCATGAGAAAAAAAGGAATGTACTTATAATTAGCTATGCATCATCTTCTTAATCTTCAGTCTTTAGTCTTTACTTCTCCTCCCCAACCCGCATTTCCATTTTTTTTCTTTATTTTTTCTCCCTTCTAACAATATTGAGTAATTAACATGTAAAAACCTGTCGAAATTAGATCCTTAACGATCTAAATTATACGAAAACTCGAAACTTACCCCCAGTAAAAAAAAAAGTAAGTAAGCGTACTGCTTGTAATTAAGCTTCAGGTTCTGGTCTTGAACTTTCTTTGAGCTTTCAAGTCAATCACAATGATGGAGATGTTGTCTTTACTTCCTTTTTGTAGAGCAAGCATTGAGAGGTAGTCAGCTGCGGCTTGGCAAGCTGGATCTATTCCTTTGCCTCTCTCTGCTAGAGGCGGTGCACCGTTCTTCTTGTGCCACATCAATATCCGTCTCCTTGCTATTTCGCAGACTTCTTGGTTGTTCATTACATCCCAAAGACCGTCACTGGCTAGTATGAGACACTCGTCTTCTCTTGACCGAGGCATGAATGTCACTTCCGGTTCTGGGATCACATATGGCTTCAGATATCTGTCACCTGCATAGTTCCAGAGGAGGAAAGAAACCGGAGGATCTAATGTTTCATGTAGGGGAGTAATTACATTATCAAGCCACGTTTGTGTGATGTGCATTACTGGTCATCAAAAGAAGCAATGCTTACCGATGGACCTAGACATGGCGAGAACACCAAAAACACGTGCGCCTTGCCATTGTATAACTTTGCCTCCAGCATTTTCTATTCTTGCATATTCATCCTCTCTATCTGGCTGCAGAAAAATGGAAGGAGGTAAGAAAACACTTTTATCAACTTTGTAAGTTAGATTGGGGAAAGAAAAGGAAGTTCATTTTACTTTGTGATCAACTGACAAGGGCATGGCTTCTTTGCCACGGAATAAAACCGCCCTCGAATCACCGCAGTTAGAAACTACTATATGTGATGAGCAAACCAAGGCAACAACAGCAGTTGATCCTACGGTCTCAGACGCAACAGCCTCAAGAACCTTATCAGAAGAACCAACAACGGCTCTACCAATTTTTCCTTCAATCTCACCATCGACAGTTAGAAAACAACTCGTGAAGACTTTATCCCACTGCACCTGCCTACCCTCTCCTGTATTCCTCTTGCATAATTCGTCTTTTATACGTTCTATTTCTTCAGCCAAAGCAAAATGGAGTCTATCTCGGCAATAGTCAGCAACCTACAAGCCATTGTAGATTTAAAATCTATGAATTTAACCAGAACATCTCAAAGAGGTGTATAACAATCTACATTGCTAAAACAACTTACATAAAATGTGAATATAGCATACCTTATGGCCTCCATGACCATCATAAACACCGAAAAAATGACCGGTGAGGTGTGTGAGGCTTGGACTCATACCCTCATGGTCCCCCATAAGCATTTTGATGGGTAGTTTCAGAAAATGAGGTGACACGGCAAAAGCATCCTCCATCTCAGATCTATTCCCTTGAATGGAAACCGTGCCCCAAAGCGGTATACAATCTAGTTCATAAACACTTCTCCCTTTCACCAGATGATTACTATTTTCATCTGGCAATCTAATGACAACCTCCGAAGTATTGGTATCCTGATTTACACCCGCGATAAGAACTTCCGCGGTGGGAACCTGCTCAATGCTTGATTCGCCTACGATAATCGCGGTTGCAAGAACTCGCCCGTTATCTATTTCCATAGCTGTATTAGACAAGCTTAATTCAGAGCCTGCATCAACAACTAACAAGCCCTCACTTATGACAGCACTATTATCCTCCACAACAGACAATACATCGTCTTCATCAAAAACATTGGAAGACCCGCTTCTCGTATCGGATAAAGTTTTCAACAAATCCTGTTCACCTACCTCTTCCAGTTCAGAAACATCTTCCATAGTGCATTCAGTCCCTCCGTTGCAAAAGCTTTGATTTTCAGAATCAGATAACAAGTCAGCTGCATCAGTAACGTTCTTTAGCTGAGTGATCTCGACAGGTGATGATTCACACATGGTGTTGGCTGCTAAGCTAAGAGTCATTGCAACTGCGGGAGTCATCTCCTCCATGAGCTCTCCAAAATCAGAGATTTCCACACCACACCACAACAAAGCTTTAAATTTCAAAGATGGACTTAGGAGAAATCAATTGTTTTCATCTTCTTCTTCGAATACTCTAAGCAATGGTTTCATGATGTTGAAGAATCCTTGCTCCAAATAAGTTTTTGTCAGCGACCCAAATGCCGCTTTATTCATACACTAACTTAGCATAGTTAAAACGACGAATCAAGGAGAATTAAGTACCGGAGATAACCAGATCTGACGAATCTATACGACGAATTCTCCTCACTCGATTATATCACTCTCTTGATCCCAAAATCGCAACAACTTCGTCGATCTTTTCTCAAATCCTTATCTTGATTTCAACCCTATTGAGAGATCACAAAGCACTAATCAAAAACTCACGAATCATTATCCAAACGGTCATGTCAAAGAAAATTCACACAAAAACCAGAAAAAGGAGGGAAAATCAGCGAAATCAATCACAAGAAAGCCCTAAAAAATTCGAACCATTAACGTCCATAATCATATAGTAGAACATGGGTTTCCTTGGATCTAAATTAAAAAAGAAGCTTTAGCTTTACCCAGAAATAGAAAGATGAATTTAAACTTTGTTCTTAAGCAAAACTAAACACAAAGCTCAAAACAACAAGAGAGATTCGACACATAATAGCAAAAATCTTCCGATTGAAAAGCTAACTACACAGAAAAACAACATAAAAAAATCAGGAAAGAAAAAAGAAGAGAGAAAGAACTAACCAGTTGATGAATCTTTAGAAGATATTCGCATCTGCAAAAAAATTAAAATCGAACAGAAGAGAGAGAGAGAACAAAAGTAAAGATGTTCTTCTTCTTCTTCTTCTTTTTATTTTCTTCCCTCAGGATTATTTCTCGCTCGAGCTAAATTGCTTAGAGAGAGGCTCTCTCTATCAGCGAAACAAAGAGAGAGAGAAGAGAATATTGTGTGGTTTGCTTTTTCTCTCTGTTTTTTTTTATTCCTTTTTTTCTTTGGTTTTGTAATATAATTTATAGGAAAAAAGAGTATTTATTACAAAAGAGGATTAATAAAAGGACACGTATTAGTCTTTGTATCATTTTGTGAACTTTGTCCTCTTTTTTTCTTCAACTTTTTGTCCTTTTTCTTTTTTTAAGGTCGCTTCAGGCAACACCTGTCGATCAGCTAACAACAACAGATGTTATTTAATTCCTTTTTTTCCCATTTATTTATTTTCAGAACCAAAAATATGTTTACAAATGGAAATTGATTTCTTTCTCTTTCCTTTTTTTAAAAAAAAAATATATCATAAAAATTTATATAAAGTAGAAAAACACTAATTATTTCCATAAAATTTTGACATGTAATATTAACCACGAAAATTAGATATAGATAAGTGAGTATCTTAGTTGTACAATCTGACGTGTAGATAAGTGAGTATCTTAGTTGTAATTTGTATTTGATATAACTGTAAAATGAATAAATTGTATTAATAGGATCAATGAAATCTTGACACGTAATATATTGGTTCAGCAAAAATTTCCCATATATTTTATTTAAACTGATCAAGTTTTAGTTTTGAAAGCTATGAGTAAGAAATAAAGATTGGTTTTATAGTTACGAACTTGTCTATAGAACTCTCTAGGTAAGAAAGAATAACACAAAATTATTGTTATCAGTAAGAATGAATCAGCCTAAAAAAATAAAAATATTTATGTATACTTTTCGATAACGTTAAAGTACAAGTTCTCACAATCAGTGTTTAATGGAATCGTCTTAAGAGTAATAATCTTTCGAGAGACGTATAAGATATGGTGATATCGCCAAGAAGAAATAAAGATGGAAGACGACAGCCCCAGAAAATTATATTATTTGGTCGTTTACCTTTTTTTCTTTGTTCTTTTTGGATACGTAAATCAAAAAATGCAACGTGTGTTTGTTTTTTTCCAAGTCAATAATCGCAATAATTTCGATTTCTACCACCCGCCCACGTGGCTACTCTGATTGATCAGGGACGAAAATAATAAATATTTTGTTACACCTCTAGATTTTGTACTCATAAATTTCAAATTCGTAGATACATATATTGCTGTTGCATTATTATCGAAACTCAAATTAAGTAAATGTGTGTAAATTGAGATGTGTGATCATGTTTAAACATAACATTCTATTCTCTAGTCTATTTTACTCTCTTTTTTGGTTCAACCTCTAGTCTATATAAACCTAAAAGACTAAACCATATGTTTGACTAGTTTTACTAATATTTTTATCTAAAAACTTTGTTTTACTGATTAAGATAAAATAATCGATTTAATATTTTGATAATGTATAATCGAATTTTATTTTAATCGAAACGCGTACATTATAGTACAAACTAGATCTCACCAGCAACTTCCCAAAAATCACTCTCTAATTAAAGATAAGTTGAGACTTGTGGAAATTTCCATTCTTGTTTGTTTGTTTCACAAGACTGTTGAGTTGTTTGAGAAATAAACCCTCCAAAATTAGAAAAATTGTAAAACCACTAAAAGCTTCATCATCTCACAATACAATTTTCTGTTTCTTTTCATTGTTCATTGTTTCTTCTCTGAGGTTGCAAAGCCAGACAAAAGAAAAACAACACAATCGATCTTGGTTGTGGGTGTTTTGTGACAAAGAAGACATGAGATCATTTATGAGTATTATAGTTTCCTTGTGAAGCAGGTTATTCATGTTTCTTGGGAAGCAAGATTCTAACATGTCTGCAAGAAGAGTTAGAAGGACCTCGGAGGACTATGGCAGTATCACGGCGATCGCCATTGATAAGGACAAGAACAGCCAACACGCCTTGAAATGGGCCGTTGAAAATATTGTTGCTGATGCTCCACAATGTGTCCTTATCCACGTTCAACGTAAGCATCTCTCGCTCTTCTCTTCATCATTGAAACCAAAACGTCAAAGAGCCACCCTAATTAGGAGTATGTTTTGCAGTAGGAGACACAGGAGGACATTTTCATCAGGACAATCCGGACGAGGCACATGAATTCTTTCTTCCTTTCAGAGGATTCTGCGCTCGAAAAGGAGTTAGTATTAATCGATCATTTCCAATCTCCTTGCAACAACATTTCACACTTATAATGCATCAAATATGATCATGACATTCTTGTATATACACACTTTTCAGATCATAGCAAAAGAGGTTATTCTTCATGATATTGACATCTCCAATGCTATTGTCAACTACATCACCAACAATTATTACATTGCAAATCTTGTTGTTGGCGCATCTGCACGCAATTCCTTCCTTAAGTCTCTCTCCTCTTCTCTGTTTCATGCTTGGTATCATCTCAACTTTGGTTATACAAAATGCTAACATTCAATTTTTCTTTGTGATCAGAAAGTTTCAGAGTCCAGATGTACCAACCACTCTGCTTAAGACGACTCCAGAGACTTGTGCCGTCTTTGTTGTGACCAAAGGTAAGCTTTTAAAAAGCAGATCCGCGAGTCACCGTCATAAACTTTCCAGACAACAAAATCTCTCTTCTTTGTTGTACAACTCAACAAACTCCATTGACTCTGACAGGTAATCTCAACTCTCTTCTAACCATTGGCCATGGTTTTCTTTTCAACAGGATTTAGTGAAGTATGCCTTTTCATTTTGTTTACATTTTTTACAGCGCATCAATATCATCACCTGTATCTACACAAACCAACAAACCAAATTCAAATTTTTTCCAACCTAATTCACCTCGCATCTCAACACCGCAATCTATGAGTGAAATCTCTCAGTCAGAGACTGACAATGGAAGTTGTGATATGGTATCAACTGTGAGTTCTTACACCGTCTCTGATAGTTCCACTACCATCGGAAGCTCGATCTCTTCAACTTCCACGGTTAGTAGTATATCGTCACTTTCTTATAAATGTTCAGTTTCTCAGTGTTCTGACATTTCCTTCTTGGTTTTCATACTGATGCACAGGAAAGTCCACTTGTCGGAAATTACGTGGAACAACAGGTAAAGCTTTTCAGGAACATAAATTTGGTCCTGGATTTGCAGAATGTCAACATGATTTGATATGGTCTATCCTTTTTGACAGAATCAAAATCTTGAAGCAGAGGTGAGGAGACTGAGACTGGAATTGAAGCAGTTTAACAAGGACAAAGACACTACAAACCAAAAAGAAAACGTAAGATACTGTTATCTTCCATGTTGATGACAATTGTTGTGAATAATAATCATTAGATATTACATTATGTAGTCCCAAGAAACCCCATGGTCAGATGAAAAAATAGAGCTGCCTAGAGCATTGTCTGATAGGGAAACGCAGAAAACGCAGTCTGCTGCATTCCAAGCAGCTGAAATAGCAAAGCGCATAGCGAAAATGGAGAGCCAAAAGAGAAGATTACTTGAGATGCAAGCCAATTTGGACAAACAGATGATGTTCACAACGGTTTCTTACAGACGTTATAGTATCAAAGATGTTGAAGATGCAACCTATGGTTTTTCTGATGCTCTAAAGATTGGGGAAGGAGGTTATGGACCTGTTTACAAAGCTGTCCTCGATTACACTTCTGTCGCCATTAAAATCTTGAAGTCGGGTATCACAGAGGGACTGAAACAGTTCCAACAAGAGGTACTGTGTTAGTTTATATTGCTCTCCTTATTTTGCTTCTCCTTCTCCTGACTCATACATATGTTTCTTCAATAGATTGAGGTTCTTAGTAGCATGAGGCACCCTAATATGGTAATCCTTCTCGGTGCATGTCCCGAGTATGGTTGTCTTGTATATGAGTATATGGAAAATGGAACACTCGAAGATCGCCTCTTCTGCAAAAACAACACACCCCCACTTTCATGGAGAGCAAGGTTCAGAATCGCTTCTGAGATTGCCACAGGTCTTCTTTTCCTTCACCAGGCAAAACCTGAGCCCCTAGTTCACCGTGATCTGAAGCCAGCAAACATTCTACTCGATAAACATCTCACTTGCAAAATCAGTGATGTCGGTCTAGCTCGCTTGGTACCTCCTGCTGTGGCTGATACCTACAGTAACTATCACATGACTTCTGCAGCCGGTAAGTCTTAACATCTCTTTTCGATGTCTTAACATCGAACCAATGTTGATGTATGTTTCCCATTTTGACGTGTACGGGAACAGGTACATTTTGTTACATTGACCCTGAGTATCAGCAAACCGGAATGCTTGGAGTGAAATCTGACCTCTATTCTTTTGGTGTGGTGCTACTGCAAATCATAACAGCCCAACCAGCAATGGGGTTAGGCCATAAAGTAGAGATGGCGGTTGAAAATAATAATCTGAGAGAAATTTTGGATCCAACAGTATCAGAATGGCCTGAAGAAGAGACTCTGGAGTTGGCTAAATTGGCTTTACAATGTTGTGAACTGAGGAAAAAGGACAGACCTGATCTTGCCTTAGTTCTGTTACCAGCTCTGAACAGGCTTAAAGAGTTTGCAACAGAGGATCATGAACGTATTCAGGATAGAACATCTCATGTGTCACATGAACACAATTCAGTTCCGCTTTCCCCGATTCCTTCCTCTCAGGTTAGTTTCTTAGAACCATTCTTTTTAAGGGATATTAGCTGCAAATAGAAATTTAGGGTTTTAGATCAAGCAGAATCATGTTTTATTAAGTAGGTGAAAAATGTTTACTGCAGAACTTTCTCAGTTCATGAATAATTTCTGTGCCATGTAGATAGAGGATGAATTGAGAAAATCATATTGAGTATTGATAAAAACATGGAAATTCGACGTAGATCAACCAGAAGCTGAAAATGGCAGTACCTGAGATCCACGACTATCTTGATCCTTCTAAGACCCGTAACCATCCTATACCTAGAAGGAGTCGACCTCCAAGATCACATACAAGCAAGTACAAAGGCAACGGTTGGTCTTTTATGAGTTGTGCTCCTTCCAGAGTTCAGTGGGGTGATCTCCCATAGCGTGTGGGGAGTTCCCTTATCTTTGTATATGAAACATTCTTTTAGTTTTGTTCATGTAAAATTCTACACTTTAAAGAAGACTTGTTTATTGATGTAAAGACCCTCATTCGAATGAAGAAATCAGACGAAATGTCATTTTGCAGGTACATGATCTTCTGAAACAAAACAAAAATTCTAAGCAAGCTGCAAAACTGAAAGTTTAAGGCTTTAATAAAAAGATTAGAGGACACTATTTGTTCTTCATTTAGAGCAGCTGATAAGGTCTAGAGACGGTAAGAGTTTAGAGAAGGTTTGCTACACAATATGCCTGAGACTTGAGAACCAAAAACCACAAAACCAAAAGTGACTGATCCATCATCATAAGCTTGTGAAATCTTGGAGACAAAATTAATAGCTAAGAGCAGAGAACAGTCCAGAGAAATAGAACCAGGGGGATATAATAGGTAACAAAATAACACCATCAAATATCAGGTTAGTACTCAATGAGATAAACAGAGGTATACAATTATGTGAACACACTACACCATCCCAATTAACAAAATGATAAGAAAAAACTTGAGAGAAGAGCTTCATTTTCAAATGTAATACAACACATCAGTTTCTCAACGAATCAAGAAAGAGTTAACATTGATCAAAAACAGAAACATAAAACACTAACTAGAACAAACACACTCATGACAAATTAAATTACCAATCGGCAAAACATTTAATCAGTATGAATATAAGAAAAAGGTTTGCAGGTTATTCTTCAAAGTGAAACTGCATTATGACTTGACATACAGACTTGTTGTACCTCTAGAAACCAAATAAAGTTTTCATTTTTATGATTCCAAGACATACCAAACCTATCAAATTCTCACCATTTCCCCTATCAAAAATTTCAACAACGACCCGAAAAAGAGTCTGCCAATTAGACTCTTGCAGTCTTCAAATGGGCACATACCGCTTCACAATTTGCTTCCCAGCTACAACAGCTCCAGCCGCAAGTCCACCAAGAGCACCAGCTACAGCTGCAGATCTCACTCCTCTCGCCGCTCTACAAACAGCTCCGGTTCCAAGACCAGCCACCACACTGGTCCAAACATCATCTCTATCCGTGGCAGCCACAATACCACTCTCGATCCCTGCGTAAACCAATCCAATGATACCAATCCGATTACCCCAAGTTCGACCAGTTTGACCAGAAGAGTTCAAGATCCTGTTGATTTTGAGCTTAGTAGTGTCGCCAGATTCGAAGCTTTTGACTCCAGTGATGACTCCAACAGAAGCTCCGGCAACGGAGCCACCGAGGTAAGCTGTTCCGGTGTAGAAAGTGAGATTCTCACCCCAAGATCTACGTTGCCTTAAAGCCTCCTCCGTGAAGAGAAACTCAGGGGAGGTAGGAAGCTTGTAAAGGTACTGAGATTTGTTGATTGGGACTTCGTAGTTTTGGTAAGGATTGTAAAGTCTTGTGTTTTCGTCTGACCCATGATCGGATCTGTTATTAGCCGCCATCGATGGAAGAGAAAAGTCTAGGTTTTAAGGATTTTGGTGGTGGCTAGAGAGAGAGAGACGACGGAGAGGAAAGAGAGAGAGAGAAACGTGTGATGATGTGGTTGTGTTGTGTCTCTCTGAATGTTTGGTTTGGTTGCCGAAATGAGAAATGAAACCAAACTAAACTAAAAATCTATGTTTAGGGTTTTTAGGGAAAGACTCAGTCCAGTTGTTTCCAGATACGCGCAGTACCAGATTCGCTTAATACTCGCGTTTACGTTTATTTCGAACTTAACCCCATTTATTTTATTTTCTCTATTTAAACCCAAGTTGGTTTTCTCTTACCACCACACACTGTATTTGCTGATATTTCGAATGTGACCCCATAAGTTTAATTTTTACAAAATTAACCTCTTCAACATTGGACTTTTCAAAGTCATACTTAATTACTTTGCAAAATTGCAATCCATCGTGACAACCAAACATCCTCGAATTTTCAGGTGTTTCTCTTATAATGTCAGAAATATTTTTACGACGAACGAACCTAATTTTATGAATTTTTTTTGTCATCAGTTTTTATTTAGAGAACTAAACTTCAAATAAAATAATTAAGGATTCAAATACAAAGCTTATTTGTTTTTAATTTAAGTCAAAAGGCCAAAAAAAAAAATTCGATTTAATTTCGAGAGCGTAAATAGAAGACAAAATAAAAAGCATAAATTCGGAAGTAAATAATCGAAAAAGTTTTGCAAACTGGAAACCTCCTCCCGCAGTCACACAACTGCGCAGAGCCAAAAATAAACGAAACCTCCGGCGAAAGCTACGGCGAAGAGACTGCGTCTAACTCCGTTTACACGCCGATTGTCTTGGAGAGAGAGAGAGAGCACGAGGTAAATCACGCAAGGGTTAGATGGGAAACCAGAAACTAAAGTGGACGGCGGAGGAAGAGGAGGCGTTACTCGCCGGAATCAGAAAGCACGGTCCTGGAAAGTGGAAGAATATTCTCCGGGATCCAGAATTCGCTGATCAGCTCATCCATCGCTCCAACATTGACCTAAAGGTTTCTCTTTTCTTCACTCACCTCTTTAAAATCACTCTCGTTGAACCATATATTAAACCTAGACATCGAATTTGAGACCAACCCGGAGTGCATTATGTACTCTGTCGTATCTGCTTAGTTTAAGATCCATAAAAAATCAAAACTTTTGGCAATAGGTTTTATTAGTGTTGCCTCTTATCATTGGTTATAGGATTAGAGATTCCTTGGATAGATTATAAGTTTTTTTTTTTATTGATTCAAGTGTGCAATACCTAAAGCTAGCTTGGTTGAGTTGGAGATTTGAGGTGGAAAGAGTAGTACTGTCCTTCATTTTGCTATGGATTTCTTTTACTTGGTGGTAGTCTTATGAAGAAGAGTTTGAAAATTTTGTGTGTTTCAATACTTAATAGGATAAGTGGCGTAACTTGAGTGTTCCCCCTGGTACTCAAAGTTTAACTAATAAGGCACGGCCAGCAAAAGTCAAAGAGGAAGGCGACACTCCGGCTGCAGATGCAAATGATGCTGTCACTATTCCACGGCCTATTCCTACTATTCCACCTCCTCCCGGTCGGCGTACTTTACCTTCTGAGTTGATCCCTGATGAAAATACAAAGAATGCTCCTAGGTTTGTCTTTCTTTGTTCTCTATTTCTCATACTTGAGGCCAGAAAGTATGATGAGAGACTAGTTCCATAAATGCTAGTCTATCAACTCTGAGTAATAATCTTCATCATGTATTGCTAAACTTCTGATATGTCCCTATTTTCAGGTATGACGGGGTGATATTTGAAGCTCTCTCTGCTTTAGCCGATGGTAATGGATCTGATGTCAGTTCCATTTATCATTTCATTGAGGTTTGACAAATTTCTCTCTGCTATTTATTATGCACAGATCAGAAAATTATATGTGCTCGCTTTGTAAACTACTTAACAGATTATTAGAGACATCATCTATATATGTGGGAGGGATAGTTATGTTATTGGCACGTGTAAACTCTATCTTACATTGACTTGTGCAAATGGCTTATTACTACTATCAGCAATCTTAGATGATTCGTCCTTCTCAAATGAGAACACCGAGTTCTAAATGTAAAGTCTTATACTACTAATTATTTGTACTTTGACGTTTTATAGTATGATAATACTTGTCGTGAAGCTGTCCACTATGCATATCTGAAAAAATGTTAGAACTCTTGATTTTACTTAAATTTGGTCACTTTCTGTTATTCTTTTATCACATTTGGCTATATAATAGCTTTTGTATTGGACCTTACGACTGAGTGCTAACAATGGTTTACTGTGGAAAGAGCAGCCCAGGCATGAAGTACCGCCAAATTTTAGAAGAATCCTTAGTACAAGACTGAGGAGGCTTGCAGCTCAGAGCAAACTTGAAAAGGTTAGCACCTTCAAATCTGTAAGTCTTGAATCTCACTTTTCTTGTGTTTTTTAATGAGTTCCCATTTTCTTTTAAAATTCCCAAAAAAAACCATCTTCATCAATTGGTGTTTAAAACTATCTGGTCCATATCTGTCTGAGCCAATGAAGCATGGTTTAGAATCCACTGAATTAATAACTGAAGCAGTGACAATGTTCTTTAAAGCCTTCTCATGCTATGTCTTTGGTTTTTCTTTCTGTGTTGTTCAATCCAACATATAACAGATACAGAACTTCTATAAGATACCCGATCCATCAGGAACAAAAATAGGTGTCCCAAAACCAAAGGAGACACATACGAAGCTGCGCCAAGCAAACAATCAGACCTCTGCTGATTCACAACAGATGATCGAGGAAGCTGCAATAACCGCAGCCTGTAAAGTCGTAGAGGCGGAGAATAAAATAGACGTTGCCAAACTAGCAGCAGAAGAGTTTGAGAAGATGACAAAGATTGCAGAAGAAAATAGAAAACTCCTGGTCATAGCTACTGAGATGCATGAACTATGTAAGAAAAAGCCAGACTCTTTTCTCATTATTGGCTAAGCAAAACAAAACAAAACGTCTCTAACTTTGGTATTATATGGTCTGTTTTGCAGGTTCCTGTGGGGAGACTATGCTCTTGGCTTGAATTGAATCTATGGGACATTCCTTGTAGCTCTCTTCAGTTATCTCCGTAATGGTGTTGATAATAATATATAAAAAGAAAACTAAATTAATTTACTAGGCGTGGCTTTTTTGGTTTTAAATTCCTGAACCTACATACATATTTTTACATTAGCGAAGTTACTTTCGTATAATTTTATATAAATTTCTTTACATCGAATTTTAATGTTAATTTTTTTTTGGGTCCAAAACCATTAATTGGAGTAATAAATATATTAAAAGTTTAGAGGGCAAATCGGGAAAGAAGATATTTAAGTTGTTTTCCTTTTCCTACTTGGAATAAGCAAAGTAAAACCTAAAAAAAAAAAAAGACCGTAAGTAGTTACAAGGGTGGGGTTCTCTTGCAACTTTGTAATCAGTTTATTTCTGTATAATAACGACGATATATAGATTGAAGTATGGAACTATCTAAATTCCTCCTACAGATTGGTACGGTAGTATTGGTTTTATGGTCAATTACGTAATTAAACTCGCCTCAAATTCAGTTCTATAATTTGCATCTCGAATAACTCCAAATTTATGATGTTATAATTCTAGATAAAAAAAACAATATAGATTATGAATTGAGGAATATAATAAGATAAATTTTTTAATTCTTTTCCGTAGATATTATTTTTCACTCTAGGGTAGCTAGCTAGGGTTAGTCATTAACGGCACCTATATATCCATACGATGGTTTTGGAAGCTACTGAAATTTGGAGAGAAGATCTATATAGCACCATCCACACTAGAGTTGGCAGCAGTAGAAAGAGAAATTTTTGGACAGATCTCTGGACCGCATGTATCATTTTGTTGGATCTAAGAGCATCCCCATTGGAACACCTAATTAAGGACTCCTTAACATTTTATATGATTAAATTTTGAATAAATGAAAATTTAGATTTTTTTGTTGAATCCTTATATTTTTTAGTCCAATGGTGGAGTCTTTAAATTGGTTTCTTAAAACACAAAACATAATCATTATTAAAAATATTAAAATTCTAAACATACATAACATAAAAACAAAACAAAAATATAGAAATAAAAAACTTGAATGACGATAAGAGTTCTTCTTCGATATTTAGAAATGAATTGAAACAACCTACTTTGAAGGTTGTACTCGTGCTGCTTCTTTCTCTTCGCTAAATTGTTCTTCTTCGACATTTTTTCCGTTCCAAAAGTGACAAAAGTGCCAATTCCACAAAACCAAAAGTGACTGATCCATCATCATAACTTGTGAAATTTTGGAGACAAAACTAATAGCTAAAAGCAGAGAACAGTCCAGAGAAATAGAACCAGGGGGATATAATAGGTAACATATAACACCATCAAATATCAGGTTAGTACTCAATGAGATAAACAGAGGTATACAATTATGTGAACACACTACACCATCCCAATTAACAAAATGATAAAAAAAACTTGAGAGAAGAGCTTCATTTTTAAATGTAATACAACACAGCTTAGTTTTTATATGTTTATTAATCATTTGCCTACAAAATAATTTTTCTGATATTAGAGATTAAACGTATACATATGATTAGTATTCAATATCTACGTATGATTTGATGTTAAGAAAAAGATACTTGTATAATTTCAGAAACAAAAAAGCAATATAATAAAAATAGAGCAACTAAAATGAAACAGAAGAGCAACCAAATTTCAACAGAAACTGAATAAAAAGTAGTAAGTGGGTGTGCCACGTACACGGACCTTACACGTTACAAAACACCTAAGCTAAGGTTCGCACCTTAGGATTTCACACAATTCTGATTTATTTTTTTACTTGTTTTCATTAGAATTTCATTAAGAAACTCTCTAGGTCCCTCCAATGGAGGTGGTCTAATGGACCTAGTACTTTTGGAATCCCAGAAATTTGTATACACTGAGATATGACTCAAGGTAAATACAGTAAAGTTTATCCCCTTATCGCAATGTGAGGATCAAGCAACTTGCTGACCATATTACTCATATTATATTGACGGACACCAATAATTCGATAATGTTGAGTACAGTACTATATATGATGGAAAAAAATTCACACTTCTTTCAAAGTATCAATATTGTGAAATTTTAGTGTATATGCCAGGGTAAACTAAAGTGCTTGGTTTGGGTTAAACAAGTCATTCCAAAGCATATATATCTCATGAACTTTAATACTGATATATCATCATTTCGAAGAGTATTTTTATAAACTTTATTTTTAATTTTCATTTTATGTATTTGTTTATAATATAGTAATATTTTATTTCCTCCCAATACATTCTAAAGATTTAAATGAATGGAACACGTGCGATATCATAATGATCAATGCAATAGAGGGCAATTGTGTCGACAAGCCAAACTGGATAGTCGCAACCACCACATTTATATGTAAAGCTGTATCATTTCTCTGTAAATCTGCAAAGTGTTAATCTCTTGCTGCAATTATTAACCTACTTTCATTATTTTGTGTGAATTATTTCAATTATTATTATTCTTTACTTATATAATGAATGTTTTTATTGGGATATGGAGAACCGAAAATCGGTATTGGGATATGGAGAACCGAAGATCGATCGAGATCGACAGTCGAGATGAAAAGATCAAGATATGGCAAAAAGATATTATTCTAGAAAATATATTGAAGTTTAGGAAATTTAGCATTATCTCTAACTATATTATTTACATTTTTGTTTATCCTAATCTCTATATAAGAGAATGTAAATTATTCTATTATTTTCATGAGAGTCTAATATAATTCTTCCCTAAACACTTTTGTGTTCTTACTCTCATCAAACTTATCAGTTTTCTAACTCACCTTCATAGAGTGAGTTGTTTTTGTATTTTATTATTGGTAATAAAAGTGTTTTATAAATGTTGATGGATGTAACCTTTTCTTACATGTGAATCCTAGAGATGATTTATTAGTGGAAAAACTAATTACTAGTTAGATAGACCTAACCTAAAGAAGCTAACCAATAATTGAACATATTTAGAAAAGCTTTTATGATCGTTGATGGTGTAGGTAGATCCGGCACTTACTTATTTAACATGACAGCATTTAAAGGAAATTTTGTCTTCTTGAACTATAATTTCAAGTTTATAAGAGAAGAAGGAAAATTTGTTTAGTTAAAGGATTTTATGCATTAATTTTTAAACGAACGAGAAACAAAGAGTGTTTACCAGCCATACACAAAATTTGACTATATGTTTAATCTAGAGCTCACAAACCGAATCAGTTGGAACCGGAAGCTAATACGAAGTTACCAACCAACCAATAATTGGGAAACAAGTTTCAAGTGTGTGCACATAAATTTATTGAAATAACAAATCGAGAAACTAGTGTTTGTTACATGATGAGAAATATGGCGCCCACAAATTTAATGCTAATATTTTTGTCATTTAAAAAGAGAATTATTTTGCTAAGAGTTCATTTTCTTAGATTTCTCTTAGTTTTAAACTTTTGTTGGCAAATAAAATACATGTTAAATGTGTTTATGACCTAGATTTTTAAAAATTTGCAAAATTTCTGATTCGCCTTACGAAATTGTAATGTTTAGCAAAACTAGAATTCAAATTTACATAGATGTTCTGTATGTCGAATGCGATGTTAAATTAGCATTAATCGTTAAAAACAACAAATCTAATTTTAGTTTACTAACTACATTTAGTTGAAATATTTACCCTACGAACTTAAGGAATCCACCATGCATAAATGTATGCAAGCTAAAGTTATACAACAGGTTACATTTAAGCTTTTGATTGTAACAAGAGCAAACTAGATCTTTTACACGTAGAGACATCTAGTTCTCATTTGGTTATTTTGGATACATACATATCTACTTAAAAATCTTAAAATATAGAAAAGAAAAATGGTTAATTAGAGCCAAAGAGATCTAAAGAAAAAGAACTTAGAAGGTGGAAACTTCGTAGTATGCAAGATTGACTCCTTCCGTACATCAGATTAATCAACCAATTAAGTCCACGAGACAGCAAAATTCTCTTGTTCTTATCCCACCACCTAATTAACATCTCTTCTTCTTATTATTTTCTCAAGCTGATTAATTAGTCTCTATATATGTATGTATATGGTTTAGTAATTGCTTTCGTTTTATTATAAAGATAAAGATGTTAGCGAAAGGGAGCGTCGGGGCACGTGGGATGTCACCGTACGTACCATACAAAGACTAATGATGTGTTTTTGGAATAATTGAGAGAGGTTAATATAAATTGATAAAGAGTTATAACTTTAGGGCACATTCTTGTGCCTTTGCCACTATTATTCTCACTTATGATGAAGCATATATTATCACCCCCACAAACTTTTTCTCTTCGATTAGATCTGTTGAACTTTATATTAGTCTACGGTTCATGGATTGGCAATGTCATTATTAGATATATGAATTTGTAGAAAGTATTTTGATCAAATCTCAATCAAAGTCTTGTAGTATGTATAGAGTTTTTCTTATATATATGCATTTATATACTTTTTTATTTTAATTACCTCATTGCAAATTCATGTAAAGCAAGCTATATTACTCTTCACCATGAAAAAGTTTTAGTGAGTTGAGACTATAATTGAAGAAAAAAATATTCTAAAAATTTCAGTGGTGTTTTCCAAATTCCAAAAAGAGAGTGCAAAGTTTCCACCTAAAAGTCATAAAAATAAAGAGAATTTATATGACAAGAAAAGCTTTTTGGTCACGGTTTTTGGTCACGGAATGATAGTTAAAATCATAAAAGAAAGATAGAAAAGAGATAATGGAATTACATGAATCACATTCTTCTTATGATTCCACTCACATTATCAAAGTAAGAAAAGAATATACTTTTATAAATTTTATTGGCAAGATAAACAGAACAAAAAATATGAAAAAATAGAGAATTCGATACCATGATGACGCTTGTCGGCCATGATTTCTTCTACAACGATTTACCAAAAACATATGAGAAAAAATGAAGGATAGCTTAAACTTTAATGCTAAGATGAAAATATTTTATGTTAATGGCACAATTTAATCCCGACAACAAAGTGAAGAAACACTAAGGTTGTAATGTGAACGTATGCATAATCAACCCCACATAATGTGTGTGTAATAGTAATATGTTTTAGTGTGTCTGATTAGTCACTAGTAACCAAAATTTTTTTTAAAGAAATAACACTAGTTGATAATATTTCAACCGAAATACCGAATCTACATACACACCCTCCCGTTTATTTGTTAGTAATATTAGAAGAAAAATTCGTATCACAAAGAAATTTCTCTTAGTTTCTATTTAAAATTTGTGTTACATATTCGCATTATATACTTATTACTTTTTTGGTAAAAAATTAATTTTTGTGATTGAGGATTACAGAGGATAGGAAAAGCAGAAAAGACTAACAAACTAGAAAATGAAAGGAAAAAAAACATAACAACAAACAAGTATACAAATGCGAACAAAACGCTAAAAACGACGAGATATAATAAAACTACCACAAAAAAAAAGATAAAAGCAAAACTTACGTAAAGCAACATGAACTCAAAATTCCTGCGAGTTGCTGCAAGCAAAACAAGTCCTCAAAACTTCACACCATCAATGCCAACAATATTCCTACTACTTTAGAAAAATATATACCAAAGAATAGATGAGTTAGAAAAAATATATACCAAAGAATAGATGAGTTACTTGTACTCATTCATCAAAATTATATCAATTTTCCATATTTGCGTATAACGGTTATATTGGAATATTTTTGTATTTTGTAAACACTTTTTGATATCAATATATTTGATTTTGATTTGATGGAATAAAATTTATCATGTGTTGGGAAAACTTTTTGATATTCATGATAAAATATTAATAAGATACTAAACTTTTAACACTTCAAAATAAGTATCATCCAGAACAAATCAAAATATAAAAATTCTAAAATAACTTTAATTAAATAAGTTGACTCTTGGAATATAATTTTTAATTTTTATTGTTACGAATTTCACATCGGAATTGAAATATGACTTATAGTGGGAACCATGCAAAAAGCACTTAAAAAATCATCATATAAATAATTACTTATTTAATTGGCCAAAAATAAC
>Ga0041059_1001106_pt1 | contig 21540 bp, 17 predicted proteins | sample AraColnosormetaG_FD_56232 | JGI IMG/M metagenome (GOLD analysis project Ga0041059, IMG submission 56232) | Arabidopsis roots microbial communities from North Carolina, USA - Col MF nosort | ecosystem: Host-associated > Plants > Roots > Unclassified | place: USA: North Carolina | collected... | reverse complement strand
TTTTCTAAGTACATATTATCCTTACGAAGTAAAAAAAAAAAAAAAAATCTCTCCTCTCTCCTTTTGCGTGGTAAAAAGTAATTGTAGTTGTATTTACTAGCAGTAAATGTAAATTTATATTTGTTCACCATCTCGTTTATGGGATTGGATAATTTATCAATTTCACTCATATTGACGTAATCTCATTTCATAGACCCATTCCCACTTCTAAATGCTACTTTTTTTTTTATTAGAAAATTAAAATCAAATACCACATCATCTAAAACATTCATTCAGCCGGATCGGACAATCTTGGCCATTCATTTATAAAATCATTACTACTAATTAACATTGTAAACCAACAATTAAATGCGGTTTAAGCTTAGTTAAAGTTGGCCTTAGGATCGAGCAAGATAAGCCAAAGCTCCAACAAGTGGAGCGTTAATGTAAGTTGCTGGCTCTGACCGTCCGTAGTCGGACCGTTCGTCAGGGAATTGATCGTTCTGGTCCGGACCACCGACTACTGCACCGACTAGGTCGTTAGGATTAGGAGATTGAGAGGTAAACAAGGAGAAGCCGTCGTGGCACTGGATCCTGGTCGGGTGGACTGCAACGGAGGGGAGAGATGAGCCACGGTGGTGAATCCGACGTGGATATTTCAGACCATAACCAACCATGTATGACATCTTCAACGGGTTGCCTCCAAGTAGATAATCCACCTGAAGCATATATCACATGAATCAATTAATTAAGCAAATACTACTCTTTCCATTTTATATTGGGATATTAATTAATTCATGCTTTAGCAAAATACAAAATTTATTTCATTTTTGCTAATTATCATTATAATAAAGTATAGATTCTTAATTCTTTTATTGGTATGCTGTAGTCTTGCAGATGGTGTCACATTTATTATGTGCATTAACTGAAAATTTACTTGATAGTCAAGTTTGATTTTGACATCCAAAGTATACCAGAGTCAATATACATTGGTTTTGAAACAAACCTGTTTCTTTGCGATGGAGCGGAGGCGGGCAGGGGTGACGACGGAGCCACCGCAATAAGCGACGGTGCGAGCAGAGGTTAAGTATTTGGCGTAGGTCAAGAGCAAGAACGATGTAGACGTCACGTATTGCATGTTGCTCTCACCCATCTTGAACAATAGCCCACCTATAAATATGTATACACATATATCATAAATTCCTTGATTTTTAAATTTCAATGAGAAGATGAGTGGTATATATGCAAAAACCTGGTGTATATTGGGAAGAGGATGCTCCAGGTAGAACAGAGCAAATGAAACTATCAGCATGCTCTTTGTATTCTTCAAGTGACTTCACTTTCTGAATCAGAAACTCCTTGAAAAAACAAAACAAAGTCACACAAAAAATGTTTCATAAGAATTCAAGAACCAATGGTCTAAATTTGGAATCTTTGATTAGTTTCAAAGATTTGTATAACCTTGGAGAGAAGGATTCTAGCACCAACGTGCTTATTATCCCAACTAAACATGTTATCAAACTCATCAGCTCCAAGGATTTGTCCATTAGCTTTGATGTAATTGAGATATGTTGGGTTATTTGTTGCTTTTTGTAACCAAGCAGCTCCCCATAACAATTCATCCTGAACAAACCAAAACCAAAAACATGACTTCAATTTCAGTTTTTTTTTCCGAGATTACAGTTACACTTTAAATTAATATAGATCCAACTTCAAAAGTTTAAAATGTTGAACCTGATATCCAGAGTAAGAACAGTAGAATGGACAAACTTCTGGGGCCAGACCTGCACTGTAGGGTCCTCTGTATTTGTCCGCAAATGTAAAAACCTTAAAAACCCACAAATGCAACTTTTTAATTAATGCTCATATAGATTTAAAAAAAAAAAATTAATAGCCAAATGATTATTAAATGAAGAATATTTCACCTAATTATAAAACTTGAAAAATATAGGTTTACTAAATGAAGAATATTAATTGTGAAAAATGACACATTTACAGTACCGTAATGGCTCGTTGGAGGAGGTGATTGGAGTAAGAAGGATCACATTTTCTGAAAACAATTGAAGCAGCGGCAAGAGCGGCGGCGATTTCACCGGCGATATCAGAACCAGGATTGTTCTTGTCGACTTTAAACACACTTCTTGGTGTGTCCATGTCTTCTGGTCTCTCCCAACAAGCATGGTCCATGTTAGGATCACCAACCTATGAACACGCTAACGTTAAACCACTCTGTTTCCCAAAGTCTTGTTTTTTTTTTTCGAGGAGAGAATTTAGAGCAAAGTAAAAAACCTGAACATAAATGGTATCAGGATGTGAAGTGGCTTTGAGGAGAAAGTCAGTAGCCCAACGAATAGCGTCTTTTGCGTTTGGTAACTCAGATTTCATGAGACCACCAAACTCAATTAAACTCCATGAGAGCATTGTGGTTGTGAATGCCATTGGGAATCCAAACTTCATATTGTCCCCTGCATCGTAGTATCCTCCCACCAAATCCACCTACAAAATTAAACCAATTCACACAAATTAGGCTTTCCAAGAAAATATGTAACTTAGTTTCTCTGTTTTAACCTAAAAAGCATAATAACAAAATTAGGGTTTCAATTCCTCTGTTCTAAGCAAGAGTCCCATTAAGTTTGAATTTTTTTATGATTTTGATAGAGAAATTTAACCTAAAAACCATAATAAACAAATTTAGGGTTTCGATTCCTCTGTTTTATGCAACAACCCCATAAAGTTTGAACCTTTTTTGATGATATATGTTAAGTTTTAACCTAGATTGCTAGCATTCATGTTAATCGAGAACAGACCCATTTCACATTTTCCATAAAAGCAACAACAAAGCAAGAGAAAGTAGTGTCATTTACGTTGAGAGCAGAGCCATCAGAGAGACCAGAGTTGCTTCTCCAAGTCATTCTCTGGTTTGGAGGAAGCTTTCCGGATCTTTGACCTTCGAAGAAGAGAATGGACTTGGAGAGAGCGTCTTTGTAATTGTGGTTGTCCAGGTGGTGACGATGGTGGATGCTAGGGCGAGAGGAAGAGGACGAGAAGCCATTGGAGAGAAGCAAGATGAAAGAGAGAAAGGTGATGAGTCGTGAAGAAGAGAGATAGAGAGCCATTTCTCTAGTCTCTAGAGATAGGAAAAGAAAAGAGAGAGCTCTGATTAACCAATCAATGACCAGTATGCAGAAGAAGAAGCTTGCTGCTAGGTGAGCAGAGGAGATTTAGCTATTTATATAGAGCAAAGATTTGGTTTTCTCTTTCCTAGCTAAACCGGTTAGTTAGTCACATGAACCAAACAAACAGAATCATTAATATTTGGAAATTACGAAAAAACTAAACACACCTTTATACTTGTTAAATAACATGATAAGTTTAGTTTGTTTTTTTTGTGTGATTGATTTTTTTTAAGTTGTTTACGTAGCTTTGTAAAAAAAGTTAAGTTTGAAGGGATCTTGTAAATATTGCTTGCTCATTGTTAACACAATCTCGAAATCGTAAAAGTTTTGTAATCAATCACTCCATACCGAATTCAGTGGAAACATTTTAAGTGTCCATCAAATATGGTAAAAAATGAAAAATAAAATAAATAAAAATCCAATGAAACGTCCAGTCAATTTTACGTGGTAATGACCAAAATAATAATAATGAGATATGCATATGCTTTGTCAGACCAAAAAAGAAGAAGAAAGAGATGGAGCTTGGAGAGCGAAAGAACAAATGTGAGAGTTGTGGGCATTGTGTCCAAACTAATAACAAATCAAGGTGAAAATCGTAAAAGTAAGAATAAATTAAGGGTCTTTTCGTAATATTTGGTAAAGTTGCTATTGTCCATACGCATGATTCATCTCCTTGAAAATGGGCTAAACTTTGAGGGCCCAACTTACAAAGTCGATAAGCCTTGCACCTTCATTTATTCCTTTCAGTTCAATATAGTAGTTGGGCTATTATAATCGCAACACCTGGCCCATAGGCCATATGTCTTCTTCTTTTTTTTCTTCTAGGCCATATGTCTACGATTGACCAAAAGTAAAATAAAGTAAATGTTGTTTACGGATTAGATTGGTGTGAAGGAGCTGTGAGCCTATGGCATATGTACCACGTTAAGATTTAAGAAAATCTGGAATAAAAAATGCAACTAGATATTATGTTATACAAATCTAGGCCAGAGTCGGTTGTTTTCGGACCGTTCTGCCGTGAAACTGTGTTCCTTAACATTTTGATTTAACGTTTCCATATTTCTGACATTCCAATAAATTATTGATAACTAGTAATTAATTAAAACGGTTTACTCTGAACTCTGAAGTGTGTGAGGTCATCAAATGTCAACGGCTACAATTTCATTAGTTACGTGCGTGACTGCGTGTTGACATATTAAGCAGACAAAATTATAATTACGTTAGATCATTAGCAATTAGATACAGTCACGAATGCATTGAATGTAAGTTGATTATAAAACTTTAAAGCGGACTAATTGTATTTAAAAAGAGAGCTATAGTTAGATTGGAACTTGGAACCATCGATATGATTTTATCCGTTAAATAATTTGAGAAAATGTTTAATGCTGACAAATAATTGAACAATTTGTCAACATATTGCAAGTTTGCAACAACGAAAAACGATAAATTAACACCTAATAAGTCAGTTGTACAAATATACCTACACCAAACATGCATTTACATATTTGTTCAAATATTTTTCTTTGAAAGGAGTGTTGCACCCCCCATAAAATAAAACGTCAATATTCTTTCCTGTTTTGTTTCTTTCGGTAATTAGAGAAACTGATTGTGAATTCTTTACCAACAAACAAACAAATTTACCTAGCAAAGTTTTAATACTTCAACAAGCTTACATGATATTAAATCATTTGTCTCGAAATTCCGTGTTATGATGCACTAATGTCAATCAAACTATTAATAAAAACAAATATCATAACAGGTAACGGCTACTATTAATAACTCAATTATCATCGAGATACGCATATAGATAGACACATAATCAAATACTAATATTTTCTCTATAAACGTATGAATATAATGTTCTGCAATAACAGATAGGCATCTTTGAATAAGCAGACAGAGTTTCCGATGATTAGTAAATTACTTTCTGCAAACAAACCTACGCGTTTTTATGACTCCCAAACGAGTTGACTCAGGATTATGATCGCATTACAATATCATAGTTATCATACACATATTAAAAAATTAAAATGGACCTACCTCATCCTCATTAATCATCACCACACTTATATAAACCACTTAACCTAAAGTTTGTATTCACATAAAACTTTCCAGTACCAATGGAATCTCCAATATTCATTCTCATCACACTATCATTCTTTCTTCAATCAGTTCTTGCTTCTTCTCAAACTCTATCAAACTCTTCAACAATCTGCAAAACGACGCCGGATCCAAAGTATTGCAAATCCGTTTTTCCACATAGCCAAGGCAATGTTCAACAATACGGCTGTTTCTCTATCCGCAAATCGCTATCGCAATCGCGAAAATTTATTCGCACCGTCGATAGATATATCAAACGCAACGCTCATTTATCTCAACCTGCCGTTATCAGAGCTCTCCAAGATTGCCGTTTTCTCGCCGGTCTAACAATGGATTACCTCTTAACGTCGTTCGAAACCGTTAACGACACGTCAGCAAAAACCTCTTTCAAACCGCTGTCGTTTCCCAAAGCCGACGACATCCAAACGCTTCTTTCCGCGGCGCTGACTAATGAGCAGACGTGTCTTGAAGGACTTACCACGGCCGCTTCTTATTCCGCCACGTGGACTGTAAGAACCGGCGTCGCTTTGCCTCTCGTCAATGACACGAAGCTCTTGGGCGTCTCACTCGCTCTCTTCACCAAAGGTTGGGTTCCAAAGAAGAAGAAACGGGCCGGGTTTGCTTGGGCCCAACCGAGATCCGGTTCATCGACCCACACTAAACCATTCCGTCTGTTCCGTAACGGAGCTCTACCGTTAAAGATGACAGAGAAAACAAAAGCGGTTTACGAGTCACTCAGCAGAAGAAAACTCGCCGACGGTGACAGTAACGGTGATGGAGACGACGGAAGCATGGTTCTGATAAGCGATATCGTTACCGTGAGCCAAGACGGAACAGGAAATTTCACCAACATCACGGCAGCTGTAGCGGCGGCGCCGAACAACACCGACGGAAGCGCCGGTTTCTTTTTGATCTATGTGACGGCGGGAATCTACGAAGAGTATATCTCAATCGCGAAGAACAAAAGGTACATGATGATGATAGGTGACGGGATTAATCAGACGGTGGTCACCGGAAATAGAAGCGTCGTCGACGGTTGGACTACTTTCAATTCCGCCACATTTGGTACGTCACACAATCACATGTTATTAATAATAATGTCTCGAGATCTCAAAGTTATTTTTCAATAATATTTAAAATTTCTCGAGTACGTAAATAGTTGCCTTTAATTATTGCATTTAAAACTTTAGGTCAAAAAAGTTAGAATTGAAAGTGGTGAACAGGGGACAAGATGCATTAATAATACTGAGTGTACATAACCATTTTGTTGATTTTTTTAGTACGACATAGTTTGACAATGCAGGCATTAAATAAACGTTATTTTTGGGTTCAAGTGATTCTAGTAACTAATCGTGCACATGAATCTTTTATTCAGCTGTGACAGCACCGAACTTTGTTGCGGTGAACATAACGTTCCGGAACACGGCCGGACCGGAGAAGCACCAGGCTGTTGCGTTACGGAGCGGCGCAGATTTCTCAATCTTCTATAGTTGTAGTTTCGAGGCTTATCAAGATACACTCTACACACATTCTCTAAGACAGTTTTATAGAGAATGCGATGTCTATGGAACGGTCGATTTTATATTTGGAAACGCGGCAGTTGTGTTTCAAAACTGTAATTTATACCCGAGGAAACCGATGCCAAATCAGTTCAATGCTATCACCGCCCAAGGCCGGTCTGATCCGAACCAGAACACTGGTACATCAATCCAAAACTGTACGATTAAGCCGGCGGATGATCTTGTTTCGAGTAACTATACAGTTAAAACGTATTTGGGTCGACCGTGGAAAGAGTATTCAAGGACGGTTTACATGCAATCGTACATTGATGGTTTCGTTGAACCGGTTGGTTGGAGAGAATGGAACGGTGATTTTGCGTTAAGTACATTGTACTATGCAGAGTATAACAATACCGGACCGGGCTCAAACACTACAAACCGGGTTACATGGCCTGGTTACCACGTGATTAATTCCACTGATGCAGCTAATTTCACGGTCACTGGTTTATTTATCGAAGCTGATTGGATTTGGAAGACAGGAGTGCCTTACACCAGCGGTCTAATTTCATAGTAATTTGTGATTTGTTCTTAATCATTTTCTTTTATTAATTTAATTTAAAGAAACTGTATTATTTTTGTTGAACTGTAATAAAACCGAAATTCAAGCTCAACGCAAAGGAAATGTAAAGCTTGGTAATGTAACTGAATAATTTTTGCGATAAATTAAGAATTTAATAAAGATTATTTAACATCATGTATCATTAAACGACGTCGATGGTCCACTCTTTAACACGTGAGCATTAAGCTCATCAAATCTCAGCCGTTCATTCCTTTCACGGACCGATCACAGCGTCACTAAACCCCAACTAATCCCTCATCGTTCTCTACTTATAACTAAACACACAAAGACATCCCAAAACCAACTTCTTAAACAGATTCAAGGAAAATTCTTACGATTAGATTAGACACTAAACTAAGCAAAAACACAGAGATAAGTTAAAACAGAAACAATGTCCATTTTCATCATCTTCCTCCTTCTTCTCTCTACTTCTGTATCCGTCTCCGGCCAAAAAAAGCGAAGTGTCTACCAGGTTCTCGAAAACTACACCTTACCACGAGGAATATTACCAGAAGGTGTCCACGACTACGACCTAAACCGAAGAACTGGCGTTTTCAAAGTCCGTTTCAACACCACGTGTCAGTTCTCCATAGACTCGTACAAGGTCAAATACAAACCCGTAATCTCCGGCATCATAACAAGAGGACGGGTCATAAGGTTGATAGGCGTAAGCGTCAAAGTTCTTTTCTTTTGGATCAACATCTCCGAGGTGTCTCGTGACGGCGACGACGTCGAGTTCTTCGTTGGTGCTGCTTCGGAGGAGTTCTCGAGCAAGTATTTCGTGGACAGCCCAAAGTGTGGTTGTGGGTTTAATTGTTATAGGCCTATCTCTTCCTCTTAAAGCCCATGGGCCTTAAAGCTGTTATGATTATAATATATAAAATAAACACGGCCTCGAAGCTGTTATGATTTATGAATATATAAAAATAAACACTACTGTTGGTTTAAGCCCAAAATTAGCCCATGTGAAGAATTTTGTTTGTTTTGAAACAAAATGACAAAAAGACACCTCATGGGCTTACTGATGACACGTGTCGAGTTGTTCGGTTAAAACGATGTCGTGTTTATGGTCGCTTGATCTGATCAGATGTGCCAGCTATACAAAAGTCTCTCACGTCTCTCCCAGAAAACTCTTATTTTATCGCCGAGAAAGTGACGGAAAACGAAATCCAAACGGGATAATAAACCTAAAACCTAAATTAGTGATTTAGCTACGACTCCTAAAGATTCAAATTTGGGTTACATCGGACGAATCATGACTCTGCTTCCGATTTCAATCTTCTTCTTCTTTTTATTTTGCATTCCTTCGCCATTAATCGCCGCCGCTAACGATGACGATATACCGACGGCGTACACTCTCCTCCAAAGCTACAACTTTCCCGTCGGGATTCTTCCTAAAGGAGTGGTGTCATATGATTTAGATAAATCTACTGGTCAATTCCACGCGTATTTCAACAAATCGTGCAGTTTCGCTCTTCAAGGCTCTTACCAATTGGATTACAAATCGACAATCTCTGGATACATATCGGAGAACAAGATCACGAAGCTTACCGGCGTGAAGGTGAAAGTTCTCTTCTTGTGGCTCAACATCGTTGAGGTTATTAGGAACGGAGACGAACTCGAGTTCTCCGTTGGGATCACATCGGCGAACTTCGAGATCGATGAGTTTTACGAGTCGCCACAGTGTGGTTGCGGATTTGATTGCAAAACGAAGACGAAGACTTTGGGAAGAAACCCTTTTGTTTCTTCGGTTTAAAGGTTAAGACTTCTTATTGCAGAATCTGAACTCTTTGGATGATTTATGTTCTTTCTCCAATCATTTAATTTTTCAATCAATGCTTTGTTTGTATCTCTTCTTAGGATCGAACCGATAAGTTGTATTTATGAACCGATCAGGAATAAAACAGTGGTGGAAAAAGTTAATTCTTATGTCTAAGGAGAAGATTGGCATGAATTTGAGTTTCGTATTGGCTGATCAATGGTTTGTGTGTTGCATTCGACGAATGCTTATGAATGTCTGTATGAAACGTTAGATCTTTTGTCCATGGTTTCGGATGGATCAGTATGAGATTCTTTAGAAGTTGATTGAAGCCTAGTGATGATGAGACAATCTCTTTGGACTCGACCAACAACTCTTAAAAGTTTTGGTTTTTACTTCAAAAGAAAATGTTGGATTCTTCAGAGATCACTGGATTCTTGAGCTTCGTGATCTGTGTTTGTTTGTGAGTCATATGCTCGAGATTCTCTGCCACTGACATGGTATTATCTTCTTCATCAAAGACTTTGCCAAAACTAAAGTAGGCAATATCCTCCATTGAAGGTACTAGGTATTAAGCTTAGACATGAATGTACTAATGAACTAGATTACAATGTTTCGAAAATATTTGTGTAAGTTCAAATTTTGGTGTTTGGAAATAATATTTTGAAGATGAAGTAAGGAAGATAGTTTTTTACATGTATGTTTGATGATTCTCCCGATTTTGAAAATTGGATAGTTTTTTACATGTATGTTTGATGATTCTCTCCCGATTTTGAAAATTGGCATACATGTATTTCCTTTTCCTTATATTAAATCAAGTGATTGTGCTGAAGAAAAACAGATATTTAGCTTAAGAAGCGCCATTTAGTTAAGAATGTGAGGTACAAACTTTTCCTGTGTCTTTTTGTTGCATAATGTTGGCCTTTGGGATTTAGTGTGAGCCACTTCTTCTCAAGTCTCTCAACCATTAACACGGAAGTTATGTGGTCTTCATACCCTAAAGTTAATTTCTGAGGCTCACAAGTTAAAGCTTCTCGTCTTCTTATTTTTCTATGCTTAGATTAAGCTTTACTTATTTCTATGATCAACATTTTCCCAACTGCAACATGGCTTGCCACGTGGTTGGATTGTTCATGGCTTTGATTTGTTAGTCTAAGGATGACATATTTTTAAGTATGGTTTATTTTGCGATTTGTTCACACATCATTGTACTTCAATATTTTGAAGCTTAATTTTCAATATCATATTTAATGTTCGAATTATGGAAAATAATTATAAAAAGAACGACAATTTGGATTTAAATTATTAAAGTTATCTAAATTTGATAATCTTATTGTTGGTGTACCGTATATAAAAGATTTTGTGATTCTACCGGTTTTTACCAGTTTGTTACATGATTTTTAGTCTATATAATTTATTTTTGGTAAGGAGATTTAGTCTATATTATTGTATGTATGTTAAGTAACTCCAATTTTATGCTCTTTTTATACAAAGAATAAAGGCCATGCAATGTTTTTTCTTTGTAGTTTCGTCAAAATAATATTTATACCAATTGAATTTTTTTAAAGTATTTTTTTTGTCATCACTTTGAGTCATAGCAAATCTTTGTTAATGGGAAGATGGAAGCCTTTAAAACTTCATAAATAATAAGATCAAAATAATAAGATCAAACGATTATTACAGAAATGGTAACGGAATAAGATGGGATTCACCACAAAAGATCATAATAACCCATTTTGCTAATCTCCTCATTAAACAACATTGATGAATAAAAATACGGTTTTTAATAAATTTATTGCTTGTTGTTCAAGAGAATAGCTCGTAGCTCAGCCGGGTCAATCTCCTCAGAAACGGTTTCCGGTCTGTAATAACCGGTTTTAGGATCTGGAACCCATGGTGCCTTCTCGCTTGAAGCTTCCCCAGCTCTCTTCTTCATCTCCGCGGTCGAAACGCTTCCATCTAACGCCGTTTTGGCTGCGGCGGCAAACCCTCGTCTGAAGAGAATCCAAAATCCAAAACGTCAGCGTTTTGTTAAAGCGACGAGAAAACAGAGCAATACATAACGTTTTTGTTTCAGAAACAGATGTTACCTGAAAACGGCGTTCGAGAGCTTTTCGGAGCCGAAGACGGATTGGATCTTAGCGTTAGCGAGAGAACGAGCCATTGTGGTTTATAGGTTTTACGAGTTTTGGAGAAGAAGAAAAACAGCGCAAAAGAGAAGTTTCTCAGGTTCTTGATCTGATGACTGCTGTTACCTTTTTGCGGCAACGAGATCGAACAAACTTGGTCGTCCTATCTCTCTTGACAGATTTCAAAATGCTTTGCAGGATAGATGAGAAGGAAGAGAGATGAGAGGAGGGTTTATATAGAGGAAGCAGAGCAGATAGGCTGCGTCAATTTAGGCTTTCACCCAAAGTTATTGTTTTCTGTTTCTTTTGATTTTTTTTTTTGGGTTTAGGGTTTTAAAGTTAGTTGTAACTTATAATTAAAATTGTTTTCAAAGTCGTTTTGTATGTAATTAACAACTTGTTTTACTTATCTGGATTTAAAATTAATTAACTCATCTAATATACAAGTATACTATAGTTTGACCAAAACCAATTTTTATCTTCTTTTTTTTGTAGTCAACCGAAAATATAAATGTTCATATATGAAATTACCATATGTACGTATTCATAATGCTCAAAAGAAATTAATGATATATTTAGATATTTTTTTATCTCCTAAATAATTGTGATTGCATATATTTAGATATTTTTTGATCTCCTAAACTAAATTGAGTCGGAACCACTCAATTCTGCCGAACCAACACGGCCTCAAAAAGAGTCGGCCATTTAGTCACTCTTTCTTTCAGAATTTTGAAATGAACTTAGTCCTCATCCTTGTGTCAATTTTAACCACCAAAATCATACGACAGCAAAAACTTGGACAATTAATAAAGATCCGTCCTAAGCAGGAAAAATATAGACCAAGTGTAATTAAAAATGAATGAAGAAGGTCGAGCTTAATCTTCCTCGTAACTAGCTACTTCATCGTCAATCCTGAAGTAGCGTACCTCGTAGACATTTTTGTCTTTGTTAGATGCAATCACTCGTAGCCAATCACGGAGATTGTACTTCTTCAAATATTTCTTTGTCAGATACTTCAAGTACCTGAATTCAAAACCAGATTTTTGCAATTTAAGAGCAAGTTAGGGTTTCTAAAGACGTGTGAGAGAAGAAAAGAAGTTTACCGTTTGGAGAAATTGGAATTGGCGTTGACATTGATCTTTCCATTATATCGGGTGATGGAGACGGAGTTACCAAGAGCACCGGCTTTACCTCTGACCTTGATTCGTTCCTGAAGAAACTTCTCAAGCGTGGCTATCTCCAAGATCGTATCATCAACTGGTTTAGAGCAGTCGATCACAAAAGAAACTCCTTTCTTCTTAGCACCAGCTCCACTCGACTTGGCCCCTACTCGAGCCATCTTCCTACAGAGATTGAATTGAATGAAACTCTCTTGCTTAGATTAGACGTTGGCTCGAAAAGATGAAAATCTTCCCGCGGCGAGGTTAGGGATGGACTATATAAATGACCCACAAGAGTCCCTAGGGTTTTGTTTAGTGTTAGCCCAATGGGCTTCTTAGGCCCAATACTTGGGCTAAGAGCTTGTCTAATTTCTGTTTGATCCGAAATGATATCAAATATTGAACCGGCCTCGGTTCAATTAATCTTTGTTCAACATCAAGAGATATTTGATCACATAAAACCTGTACCGTATTTCATTTCCTAGAGTAGTTATCTCAGCATTTAAAAGATGTGGAGGAAACTATATCAAACACTGGTTTATTCTCTTACAATTGTACAATTATGAATAAAACATCTATACAACTTCTCAAGGCTTTGCGATTTCGCATTGCGACTCGGAAGCAGTTTTTCATCTTAGTGGATGAAAGTCAGTCACCTGAAGAAATAACAGTGCTTTGATCGAATCTATAAGTAAAAGAATGTTATGAGTCATGGAATCAATAGCTTTGTAATCATTCCTTCTGCCTCGACGACATCTATAGTGAGATTTTTTGTCTGACAACTCTTTCTCCTCAGCACAAATCTCCTTGCTTGATTCTGTATCTGCTTAACAAATCAAAAACTTCAAAATCAGATTTCTCTAAGAGCAACAAAGACATATCTCAAGGCAAAAGACTTTTAACTACAAACCAATTCAACAAGGTTCTTACGCCTATAATGAAAGAACAATGTCAAATTTTGGAGAGAACCAACCCTAGTTAGTGATCAAACATGTTTTGCCATATTTGTCTTCCTAAAACTAACCTTACAATTTCTATGTTTGTAGCTGGCTATAATTAAGACGACTGACGGAGAATGACATTACTCGAACAATATAGTCTTAGAAGCATCTCCATAAAGTTGGAATGGTCACAGGCAAATGAACCTATCTAACAACAAGCCAGTTTCGGAGACATGTAATTTTTTTGTTTGTGAGAATTTTTTAAGTTGCTTTCTTTGTAATGTTTTAAGATTTTGATTAAAGCAGATAATTGAAACGTTTCTTCGCCACACTATAGTATATAAAAGGCTCACGTGACTCACGTGACGCTCCCTTATTAACCTATATCGTTCGCCAACTTCGAAACCCTAAATTCCCAAATTGCGGAGGCTGAGAGATCTCAAATCGACGACCAACAGGTGAATTTTCGCTTCCTCTGCTTCAGACATTCTTGATAAAGTTTGAATCTTGACTTTGGACTTGTGTTTTTGGATTTGATAAAGGAAGAATGAGCAGTCGTTCGAGTAGAACCGTGTACGTCGGAAACCTTCCTGGCGATATCCGTGAGAGAGAGGTCGAAGATTTGTTCAGTAAGGTAAAGGATTCGTCTTTATGCTATGTAAACCTTGTTTTCGCTTACACTCGATAATAATAAGTCTCCGTAACATTTATTTCTTCCTTTTGTTTCAGTATGGACCTGTTGTTCAAATTGATTTGAAGGTTCCTCCAAGGCCTCCTGGTTATGCATTCGTTGAGGTCAGCTTACCACCTCTTATTCTTGCAGTGACATGTGTTATGATTCTTGATGTTATTACAGTTTGGCTCTCTGTTGTTATGATTCGAGAATTTGAACTTGTTCTGACTTTTCTTCCTATTTGTGTTTCGTTAATCTGTTTAGTTTGATGATGCTCGGGATGCTGAAGATGCTATTCATGGTCGTGATGGCTATGACTTTGATGGGCATCGTTTGAGGGTTAGTTATTATTACTCGAATTTCAGATATTTAATTACAACTCTTGAGTGTTTTCGGATTGGTTTTCAATCTAATTTAACGAATGTTTGCCTTTTGTAGGTGGAATTGGCGCATGGTGGGAGGCGTTCATCAGATGATACTCGGGGTAGTTTCAATGGTGGTGGCCGTGGTGGTGGTCGCGGCCGTGGTGATGGTGGTAGTCGTGGGCCATCTAGGAGATCAGAGTTTCGTGGTATGTAGTCATATAATTTGCATTATTCTGTCCAAAGTTGTAGGAATTGTTCCTAATTTTACTTGTTTTTCTTTTGTCCACCACAGTTCTAGTCACAGGCTTGCCTTCATCTGCTTCTTGGCAAGATCTCAAGGTGACTTCACACTGGTCAACAAAACTCCTTACTTCCCCTTGTATCTTTAAAGTTTCTGAATTCTAACATGAATCACTTTTACATTAGGATCACATGCGTAAAGGAGGCGATGTCTGTTTCTCGCAAGTGTACCGTGATGCTAGAGGTAATAAGTGTGCCCATATAATCTTGTCCATCGAAAACCAAGTTGAATGGTTTTAATCTTGGACAATCTTACTGTAGGGACAACTGGAGTTGTTGATTACACCTGCTATGAGGACATGAAGTATGCGGTAAGCTATTTTCCCTGTTTCTCTTCTGTGGTTGAGAGTTTGTTCTACTCATCCTTAATCACTGATTAGCTCTCACTCTTGAATTTCCCCAGCTGAAAAAGCTCGACGACACAGAGTTTCGAAATGCGTTTTCGAATGGATATGTCCGGGTTAGTTGAAGCTGACTTTCCTGTGAATTGTGATCTTTTCATTGTTGTGTTTAATATTTTGTTTCATATCTCTTTAGGTTAGAGAATATGATTCAAGGAAGGATTCTAGGAGTCCTAGCCGGGGAAGATCCTATTCTAAGAGCCGCAGCCGCAGCCGTGGACGAAGCGTGAGCCGAAGCAGGAGCAGAAGCAGGAGCAGGAGCAGAAGTCCCAAGGCAAAGTCTTCACGTAGGTCCCCTGCAAAATCTACATCAAGATCTCCTGGCCCCCGCTCGAAGTCAAGGTCACCGTCTCCAAGAAGGTAATGATTTGATTCCTTTTCAGAATGCACCAGGCAACATTACTTAGTCGGTAGATTTTCCTGTGAAGTTTATGAAAATCTGATTAGAAAAGTCATTGTTGATGCTCAAAGTTCTTGTTGATTGAGCATATACTGGTTTTTTGTTGACACCTGCTGTTTGCTCGTCATTATTGTCCCTTCTTACTCCATCCTTATATTTAGATGCTTAGCCCTTTTCTGGTTAAGATTTGCGAGATTGGCCTTACATTTTTAGCATTTTTAAATATGCTCTTTTCTTTCCTGAGAAGAAAATGGTTTTGTTTCATAGATATGGATTTACATACGACTAGAAAATGGAAATTAATATCTGGATGGAAATTGATTGTTGACAAGTGTTTCGTCTAAGAGGTATGGGAAACTTTGGAATAGAGACTTTGCTTTTCGTGGCTTCCTGATATAGTATTCACTAATTTACATTGCTGCTAGATGGATAACAGTGGAGACATTGGATCACTTGGATCACAATATTATATCGGGATTTCTGTAAAACTATATTGGCTCGATGGATTGACAATATGGAATCTGGGTTCTCTTGGGACGTCCGTGGCTCATTTGGCAACACAAGTTTTTTTGGCCACATGGCTTATAAAACCTCTGTCCTATCACCTATGTTTTAACTAAGTAGCAGAATAGTTTGGTTTATGTTTCTTTTTTTTTATTTGTTGCAACTTCTTAATCTCTGTGAGATAGAAGGAGAGGCTCCAGGACCTTGCTGAACAGTATAAAACACAACATGTTTGGATTTTTGAATCTGAGTTTCTTTTCTTGGACTTTTGCAGATCGCGTTCAAGATCAAGATCTCCTCTACCTTCTGTGAGTAACAAGATCCAACTTGTGACCCCTCTTTTATTTTGACATAATCTTCTGTTTTACATTGTTCGTTATCTTAATAGCTTTTCTGTATCACAGGTTCAGAAGGAAGGAAGCAAGAGCCCTAGCAAGCCAAGTCCAGCCAAGAGTCCTATCCACACTAGGAGTCCATCGAGGTACATAATCTTTCTTAGAAATGAAACATTGCAATCTGATTTTGTTTGATAATGCGTAAATCTGAATCTGAGCTCTTGTTTGCAGGTAAAATGGGAGATATCCAGGTGAAAAGAGAAGAGAGAAGCATCTTCTTGCTACTCAAAACAAATTCTACTTTCTTGAAGTGGATTATATCTGAACGCTTATTGACTGTAGAAGATGCGACAAGTTTGATTTGCACTATCATTTTGTAATATTCTTGCCATTCTTCGTCTTCTGGATCCCTTTACTTTTGAGAATGATGTTTTTTTTTGAAGATATCGTTTCTTTTCCCTCCTTCTGATTCATCCTTTTCTTAATTAACTAAAGCTCTCACTTAAACAACGTCGTGTTTAGACCTGATCCGGAATCTGACTGTATAGCCTGAACTGTACGATTCCAGTAACCGGTGAATCTTGTCTGGAGACGTCTGCTTTGAACTTGGTTTTTGTGGTGAACTCAGTCCTTTGTTCGTTTCCCTAATTTCTCATGCTCTTTTGCAATCATATCATGTTCGATTCCATCTTTATAGTTCTATATCCTTGGTATAGTAGTGCCTGATTTGGATTCTCTGTCCTCTTTAGCTTAGAGAGCTATATAAGCCTGAAGACAAAACTTGATTTTATTGGATGATATAGAACATGCAACAAAAGGCAATCAACAATCTCTTTGAAAAGTATTCGCTGCTCATTGAGAGATAATGAAAGTGTCTTTACTTAGAGAGTGTGGTACTATGGTGTTGATCACTCAATATGTTAACATGTGGGTCCAAACAAAAAAATACTAAAGCTAAGGAAACAAACAAAAAGCCTTTTGAAAGCTAATGCTGCTCCCTATTTTCTATATCGTTGGACGATTTGCTCTTTACTTCTTCATCAAACTTGTCAAAACAAGTGGACCCACTCCTAGAAGCAGACGAATGCAGTTCCGTGTTTCAACCAAACTTGTACTTGCTTGTTAAAGTACTTAAATAATCTATCACAAGGGGTTCACCGTTCGTATTTGTTCTTGCTTGCTAAAGTTTTTTTGCTCTGTACGGTGACAAGACCAGAGAGATGAAGTTATTGAGCAATAGTCTAATGTTCCTTCCTCTGCTGGCTTTGGCTTTAACCGCAGTTTCGTCGCTTAAATACAGCAGAAATGACTTCCCTCCAGGCTTTGTCTTTGGCTCTGGCACATCAGCTTATCAGGTTCTTCAACCCTTTTTTGAGTATTTTTCCTGAGATGTAACATTACATATATATTCACCTTCATGTTAGAATGATAAAAGATCAGAAACTATCAGATAAACCAGTGTTTTGTCTATAAATTCCAACAGGTGGAAGGAGCTGCTGACGAAGATGGGAGAACTCCTAGCATTTGGGATGTTTTTGCTCATGCCGGTTTGGTTTCTTCTTCTCTTGATGTTTCTCTGAATAGCTCGAGAATTTTGGCAAGAGGTTTACATATATAGTTTCATTTCAGGACACTCCGGAGTAGCAGCTGGAAATGTTGCATGTGACCAGTATCACAAATACAAGGTCCCTTTTCTTCCCATCTAGTATATAATATATGTCTCTGTCTCCATGTGACAGATGGAAACGTTTGCAGGAAGATGTGAAGCTCATGGCAGACATGGGATTGGAGGCTTACAGATTCTCTATATCCTGGTCAAGGCTTTTACCAAGTATGATTTTTCCACGACTCGATTGATAAACCAATCGAAGCGAAACATTATCAATGGATTGATGAAGAATATGATTTTATTTCAGGTGGAAGAGGACCAATCAATCCCAAGGGGCTACAATACTACAACAATCTTATTGATGAATTGATCACTCATGGTTAAACTTGTACCCTGACCCTGTTAATTAATTAGCTACAAGACCAAACAAACCTAATATTCTCATGGTGTTTCCTACTTCTTCGACTCACCAGGAATCCAGCCACATGTTACATTGCACCACTTTGATCTCCCACAGGCCTTAGAAGATGAGTATGGAGGTTGGCTCAGCCAAGAAATCGTGTATGATTCTTCTCCTTTCACCTTCTTTTTGATTGGTGATATCAAACTTATTCATCAATCTTTTTGTAATGATTATTGTTATAGGAGAGACTTCACAGCTTATGCAGATACTTGCTTCAAGGAGTTTGGAGATAGAGTGTCACATTGGACTACTATAAACGAGGTCAATGTGTTTGCCCTTGGAGGGTATGACCAGGGAATAACACCGCCTGCTCGATGCTCTCCTCCATTTGGACTTAATTGTACCAAAGGAAACTCTTCCATTGAGCCTTACATTGCCGTACACAACATGTTGCTCGCACACGCTTCTGCAACAATCTTATACAAGCAACAGTACAAGGTTCTTCTCTCTGCCTCTCTCCCATCTTCCATATGCATTGCATTTTGTTATGTCCTCTTCATTACACAGTACAAGCAACATGGATCAGTAGGCATTAGCGTATACACATATGGAGCTGTCCCTTTAACTAACTCTGTGAAGGATAAGCAGGCAACAGCTAGAGTGAATGACTTCTATATTGGTTGGTAAGTCATTAAGAACCTAATGTTGAAGCATCACATTGACTATGACTTGATTCGCGCTGAGTTTCTTGATTCGGTTTTTGTAAGGATTTTACATCCGTTGGTGTTTGGTGATTATCCTGAGACGATGAAGACCAATGTTGGGTCTAGATTGCCAGCTTTTACAGAGGAGGAGTCAGAACAAGTTAAAGGCGCATTTGATTTCGTTGGAGTGATAAATTACATGGCGCTTTATGTCAAAGACAACTCTTCCTCTCTGAAACCTAATCTCCAGGATTTCAACACAGATATAGCCGTGGAAATGACCTGTAAGTTATATGATACTGTCTGAGAATTAAAAGTTAAAAATCTGCAGGCTCACTGGTTTCTCCATTTTGCAGTGGTTGGAAACACATCAATCGAGAATGAGGTTTGTATGTAGATATCAATTTTATATGTGATCACCTACAAGAGACAAGACTGATGTTTGATGATTTGCTTCTTTCAGTATGCAAATACACCATGGAGTCTGCAACAGATACTTTTGTATGTCAAAGAAACTTATGGAAACCCTCCTGTCTATATCCTAGAGAATGGTCTCTCTTTATCTCTCTCTGCCTCTCTCAGACTTTAGTTTGCTTCTTCATGTGTCTTAAACTCTCTCTCTCTGTCGGGTGATTGATTCTTCATTTACAGGACAAATGACTCCTCACAGCTCATCACTTGTGGACACAACAAGGGTGAAGTATCTGAGCTCGTACATTAAAGCAGTGCTTCATTCACTCAGGTAACAGTAAAAGTTGTTCAAGTTATCATTCAATGGATGTGTCAGTCAGATTCTAAGCATAAAATTTGACACAGCAGGAAAGGATCGGACGTAAAAGGGTATTTTCAGTGGTCGTTGATGGATGTGTTTGAGCTATTTGGTGGGTACGAGAGGAGCTTTGGATTATTGTACGTGGACTTCAAGGATCCTTCTCTTAAGAGGAGCCCTAAACTCTCTGCTCACTGGTACTCTTCCTTCCTCAAGGGAACACTGCACCATCCATCATATGCTTCGTCTTGATCATTTGATTTCAATGGTTATAATGCTTAGTTGTCGGAAATGCAAACCATTACTATGTTTTATTTTTGCTAAATAAAATCATTACTATGTTTTTTTCTTTATCATCTTTACAATAAATCAAGATATAAACATTGTATGTTAGAAAAAGCCAAATAGGTATTAGTCTGTTATTACAATTTCTCTTTGATAGATAAAGGTGATTATGTATTCTTCAAAACTATGTTTATCTTATGGATTAGCATAAGAGCTGGATATAGCGTGTTTGACCTATATATATAATATTGCGTATAAAGCAAGACATACGCTTTCGTATAAAAAGCCGTACTTAATACCTATAATTCCTTGAGTGTCTTTTGCATTTTAGTTACGCAAGAGACGACTGATTTCTTGTCAAATCTTAAAGGCATCAATTTATTTACTTGTTTAATACGTTACACATCGTACATTGTTGTATTGTTAATTAGAATGTATAAGAAAATGATTGTATGCTAAGTTAGTAACCGTGTAATTCGAAAATATTTGACTAATGCGTATTTTCTGTTTTCCTTTTGAAAACATCAAATCCCACTGGCCACTAGGCCTTAAAATGATCATAACCAGTCGAATTGTATAAAACAAATGACCACTTGAGCAGACAAATGAATGGTGTGCCACTTTATTTTTGGAACTTTTGTCGATTCATTTGGAACTTTAAATTGATATTTTGGAGCTTTTCAAAAAGTAAATAGTGAATTGAAACGTTCAAACCTAGAACACTAGCAAGATGAAACATTATATGTTATCACATTACCTCATTATGTAGTAAGAAATAGTACAATTCATATAGCTTTCTATTAAACATTTAAAATGCAAGGGTTTAATGCATCACTATTACACCATTCAAATAAAGCTAAAAGAAATTAAAGTTTCAAAGTTAAATTTTCTTTGCCACTAGAGCATATACCTCTAATTTGTTTTGTTTTTTTTGTAAGATGAAAAAAAAATGTAAGCAAAGAAAAAAGGACAGTGGTGGGTGACTCTGGATGAAAAATGTTAGTGCAAAATCATGATACACATAGTAATAATTAAGGGGGTCGTAAAGTTAAAATAAACAAAATGCGCGGCTTGAAAATAATATAAAGCAGAGTTTTAGTGGCGAAATCCAATCCAAGTCAATTATAAGAGCATCTCCATGAGTAGTCTCTCACATAGTTTTTCATTAACTAAAAAATATAAAATAATAATAAAGTAGGAGAGAGATATGAGAGAGATTGAGAATAGTTTCTCTGCAGAGAAACTTTAGAATAATGATTGAGAGACTATGTGTATATATGTGTGTTTATTATTGGACATAAACTAAATCATAGTAAAATATTATTATATTTTTTTTTTGAGAGACTATGTGTATATATGTGTGTTTATTATTGGACATAAACTAAATCATAGTAAAATATTTTTTTTTTTTTTTTTTAGAAACTTTTAAA
>Ga0041059_1001105_pt1 | contig 21541 bp, 24 predicted proteins | sample AraColnosormetaG_FD_56232 | JGI IMG/M metagenome (GOLD analysis project Ga0041059, IMG submission 56232) | Arabidopsis roots microbial communities from North Carolina, USA - Col MF nosort | ecosystem: Host-associated > Plants > Roots > Unclassified | place: USA: North Carolina | collected... | reverse complement strand
GACCGATGATACCAACAACGGTTGTGTTTGGTATTTAAAACTTATTTTGAAAGCATGTTTAATAAAAACTTTGAATATCTGATATGGTTATATAGTATACAAATTTTTTTTAATATTTAAATGTATCAAAGCGGATATCCGCAAATATCACAAAAAATTCCGGATATTCGAAATTCCGGATATCCGGAAATTTTCGAAGCAAAGCAAATCACAAAATCAAGTATTCGTTAAAACGAATCGAATAACAAATATCACAATTTTTCCGGATATCTGCTTCGTGCCTAGACCTAAATATGGCTATTTGATTTTAGGAAGAAATTTAATTTAGTAAGTAGAGATATTATTTATACTGAATATTCATTACATTGCAATAATTATGAATATCAGATAATAAAAACGCTAGCTCTTAACGGCAACGTTTGCTTCATAAGTTCCCGGAGCAATCCATGCGTTGAAACGATACCGTTTTGGTCTCCAAGTCATAGCCAACAAGGAAATCCATTTGAACCATGTTTCCGTATATAGCAACTTCAGTTGTCGGAATCATACTCAAGCACACTGTATCTTCATTTAGTTTCACGAACGCGTTTATCGGACTCAGCTTCACGTCGGCGTTCGTGAAATGCATTGTTATCGCCGGCAAACCGATCTCTTTGTCTCCGGATTTGAAACAATGTGTTAAAAGCCCTTGTGGATCACTCACACGCTTTGCTCCGGTTACTGATTCTTCCACGGCCGTACCAAAGTCATCGTAAAATCCTGAGTCGAGAAGGGTAAGGGTTGTACCGGAATCGATTATGATGTTTCCGGTTCTCTTTGATGATTTCCCGTTTAATCCGTATCCTCCTCCGGTGTATGGAAGCTTGGTTTTGCCGACGGTGACTGCTTCGAGTGTCAAGAAATAGTAAGTCTCGGGGTCTTTTTGGATTAAGGGTGTAGTGAGCGTAGCGGAGTCTTTGCTTGGATTGGAAGGTATCGAGTTGGTTCCTAGGTTTATGACGCTTGTGCCGTTTGTTGTAGCTGCCGTGTGTGACAAGCAATACGAGAATTTCTTCCCTATGGAAGAACCAAGCTGGGAAACTAACGATAATGGACCACCTCCGAGTCCGATGATTCCGGATCCGGTTTCTTCGAATGTACCACCGTTGTTGTAGCCGCAACCAAAGACAGTACCGGGGAAAGAAACAGAGGAGCCAGAGGAAGAATCAATGGAGATTGTTTCGGTCGCAACATCTCCTTTGGTAAACGAATTATCTCCATAAGAGTAACGGTATTTGCAGATGTCTTTAGATTCGTCGCATCCTTCTTCGTGTTCGGACAAGGCTTGACAGGTTTTTGAATCGCAAGATTCTGTTTTGTAGGTGGAAGATTTCTTCTTGTCGAAGAGTGGACTGTTTTGTTTGTAACATTGTTGACATGGCTTACATTGGACCCAAGTTAGGTCACTTCCCGTGTCAGCAATGGCGAAAACTTTCGACGGTGGAGTACCGATTGAGATGGACATGAAGTATTCGCCGCCATTTGAGATTAAACCGGATTGGAGATCGGTTTTGGTTGTGAAACGGCGAGAACGTGAGATTGATCGGAGGAAAGCAGCGTTGAGACGGTCAGAGACAGTGTGGTGAGGGTTGTAGAGTGGAGAATGAGGAGAGTCACGGTGGATTAGCTCGACGGTTAAGTTCTCTCGGTTAGCTGAAGAATTGGAAGCAAAGAAGAAGCTGATGGCTAAGAGAGAACAGTAGAGAAAAGTTTTGGTTGCCATTTTTGGATGATTTGGTAAGTTTGTGGTGTAGACTTGTAGTGAGTCTGTGAGTGAAAGAGTGCAAGGGTTTATAAACAGCATGAAAGGGAACTTGAAAAGATTGAAACGGCAACGAGTTTGGCGACGTGGTGAGAATGTGATTGATAGATTAGCTTTAAATTTCATTAAGACTGCTAAGTTATTGAGAGGTTTAGTGGAGATGATTATTGATTTATTTTTAAAGAAAAAAACAGAGTCGTAGCATTAATCTTGTGAATTGGATCGTTCTGATTTTACAAAGTGTAACGTAAATTATAAATTTTCAACAAATTCTTAGGAAAGACTTGGAATTGAAATAATTAAGCTTAACAAAAATATAATACTACTTAGTTATGATTTATTTATATTTCTGGTTACATTTATATATCTATGAAGCATTTCTTCAAACCGGACTCAAAACTAAATAACCAAAACAACAAAACCAGATAAACCCAAATTGCACATTTCCCAAATCTCTCAATCATCAAAATCGAATCTAGCTGATGCATGTTTCGCCATTTTAATGATCTCAGCTGCTTCTTTCCTCATCTTCTGTTGTTCCTTAAGCGCTTTCTTCAACATTTTCCTTTGATCTTCCACTGGAAACGCATTCAAATCAGATAAAAACTCATCGAAATCAACGTTCCTCTCTCGACCAGAAGAGTAAGTAGCAGCACCAAATGATTTACAGTTTTTGAGATTCTTCTTGTTGGTTGTTGATTTTTTCGGTGAAGAACGCCAAATGGATCCGATGAGTTTCGACGGAGATAACTTATCGAACCATGACGACTTTGATTTCGGTTTCGATTTCTTTTCTGGTTCTGAATCTGTTGATGGTGGTGTAGCTAAATCGATTGACGATGATGAAGATGGTGATACGATTCTTCGTTTCTCTTTAGGAAGCTTCTTCTTCGTTTGTTGTTTCACTGGCGAGAGAATTTTACTCTCACTGATGTTTCCAGAATCTGAGAAATCTCCACTTCCATTAGAGACAAGCTCAGCTTGAGAACTCGATTTCAAATCCAGATCACGTTTTTTTCTCGAGAGATTACTCGAATCTTCATCAGATAAACTCACAGAGCCAGTTTTTTTACCTGGATTTCTTCGATTTCCTGAGAAATTCACATTCACGCTTTTGGAATGTGAGAGAGGCTTCTGCCTATTCATCGAAGAAGATGAAGATACCGGTTCGTGTCGTGGAGCAGCTGGAAGAGATTTGAGGCGACGGAAGCGAGATTCGAGATCATCTGGAAGAGTAGAATCGGTGAATCCAGAACAATTGATAGCAGCTACTTGCTCCAAATCAGAAAGCTCCTTCGCTTGCGAAATTAGCTCTTCCACTGCTGAATCGTCTGTATCTGAAAAATACCCAAAATCCGCCATTATCGATGAGATCAAGCTTCTTAGGGTTTATTTTTTGCTTTTTGGTGGAGACGAAAGAAATAAGAGTGAGAGAGAAAGAAAATGATAAAAGTCGTCACAACGGCTAATTCATGATTTTGTCAGTTACGTTGGCTCCGATTCTGTGCGCGTCAATTTTGATGACTAACCCACAAAATGTGTGATTAAGCTTTAATCTAATTACTTTATTAAAGACAATTTTAATTTAAGATTCTATTCATATAATATGTAAGCAAAAACTGGTGTCTTTCTCTCAATAAGTTCCACTAATTATCTTTTCTGTGGTTTCTTTGTGTTACAGATTTGATTTACAATGGATCAAGATCCTTGTACGATGATGTTAATGAAACCTTGTCTTGTTCAAGCCGGTGATAAACCGGTTTGGTTCGTATGTACAGTGACAGACTTGAGACGACGCCGAGGATAGACAAGCAACCCCAAAACACAAACGTTTTGAAGTAGCAATCTCTTCCGATGCAAACGATTGAGTCAGACACTATTGGTGTTATATCGGGGCTTGCGTTGGCTTCGTAAATGGAGGCAGCGATGTAACCGTATAAGAGTGAGCCGATTGGTATGTTTGTGATGAGAATGTTGTGGTTAACACCTACGCTATTGGGTCCAAAGAGATCAGATGTTATGGAGACTGCGGCTGCGAATATGAAACCTGAACTCAGACCGATTAATGCGGTTGCGGTCTGCAATGCTGTTTGTTGTGAGGATGATACCGCTAGTAAAAAGAAAGCGATTGGAGTTGGTAAGAGTGCGATTGCAAACCAGCCGGTTCTTGTTAAACGAAATCTCCTGCAAGATCCAATATTCTTGATGAGAATATGTTATTTCAATTTCACATTAAGACATTCCTTAATCTAAAATGAAACTTACTTGTGCATAAAATCTGGTGCGGCAGAGAGCAATCTACCGAAGAAGGAGAATGAAGAGTAGATTGTGACTAGTGTAGTAGAGTTTTGTCCCAAAGACTGAGCAATCTGTCCCAAATTGTTGCTGTAAACAAGGCCAATTGTGCCACCACAGAAATACGCAATGTAGTATAACCAAAACTCCAATCTACTTATGAGCAATCGAAACGAATGTTCATCACCGAGCCTCACTGTGTTCCCTTCCTTAGCAGTCCCCATATGTTCATACCCGGTTTTGCTGGAAACGGACGTTTTTTGGTTCTTGAGCTCATCTATGTTAAGCATAACATAGCCAGAGCTTTCATGGTTTAAACGAGCGTTAATGACCGGAAGAAAGTAATCCCGAGCATAAACGAGAAGAGGAGCACACAAGGGGAAAACCAGAAGGACGACAGCTCCAATGAAATTCAAACGCGCTGATGAAGTACTGGAACTAGATAGGAGAAGGTGGAAACTCGTAATGACAGCTAAAACATTCAAAATGGTAAACACATGGGAGTCATGTCTGCGGGAATCATAGTCCGGAGTAGTATCTAGAGACGGTTTAGTAAGAACTGGGTAAAGAGCAGCAAAGGAAACAACAAGGGGAACCAGAGAGTTCAGCAGAAGGTATAGATTGGACGACGACGGGTTAATTGCATTGAAAGCAAGGGAGTACAATGCTGCACTGATTCCATTGAAGCTTACCGTTAAAGATAAGGCGAGAGCACGATTGTTCGGGAAATGACGAATGCAGAGGATGAAACATGCTGTGTTGAACCAACAGATACTTAATCCAGCTAACAAGCAGCAGAGAAACACCTATCATGTTGAAAAGATTCAATTACTAAACCAAATCAAATGCAGTTCTCTCACGATTCTAACAAACTAATCTACCAATTCCACATTCAAATCAGATCCTTGAAGCAACAATATCTTAGTAAAAACTAACAAGAATTTCGTATGAATCTTTCGAATTCAAGTAGTTATATATATGTACCAGAGAATAAGGCAAAGTGATGATGTTGGTGATGACTAGCCACTGAACACCGTAACCAACAAATCCCATAGCCGCCGCAGCGAAAAGAACGACGGAGAGAGGGAAATAACCTAAAGCAATCCCAGACGACCATCCAAACGCTTTCCCCAAATCAGAAGCCACGGCGAGGTAATTTAACCTCACCTGAGAAATTCCGAGAACTGATTTGAGATGGGAAGAGTAAGCTGAGAAATCGAAGTTGGTTCCCGTCGATGCTTGGATCCAGATCGCTGCCACAAGAACAGTCCATTTCCGCCATCGACCGAACATGGTCCTGAGAGGCGGAAGATGTTTCCGGTGAAACTTTGTTTCTCCGTCGTCGAAGGAGGCTCGGTTAGGTCGGAGTTTATCTGAAACATCTCTGATACGAGGTCTCATATACAAAGGAAGATGATTGATGTTGACCGATGCTTGCAAAAAAGCGTTTAGTTGTTCATCTACCGCTTTTGATCTTTGTTCAATAAAAGGGATTTTGGGTTTTTGATGTTAATTTTTTTATTTTATTTTAACAAGTGTCGTATTTTAAATGTTTTAGGTAAAAATGGTTTAGTTGGTATTGATTTAGGCAACACTATTTATTTTGCTTTGAAGTGTAGAAAACGTAAACTGTCAAAATAAACGTAAATGAAAACAAAGAAGTGGTGAGAATTAAGGAATCTTGCACCTTAGACTAAGAATCAAGGACCATGTCAATATCATATGGTTTAGACCAACGAATTTCTTATTGGCAAAGCATTTAAATTTATTATAGTGGTTAAGATTGGTATGGTTATGAGGATGAGGTAGCACAAATGATGAACTTCTAAATTCTAACCATCCAAAAAGAAGTATTTTGAAGGTTTCAAAGCTACGATTCTTTTGGTAAGAATCTACGAAGGTGACCAACAAGTAAGTAACATAGAGCCTCATTAGATCCCAAATTTTGTAATCCTTTGGCTTTTGCTATACCATAATCGCAAGTATCTTCCTAAAAATCACTATCGGTGGAGTGATTAAGCTAAAATGGAGCTGTTAATTTATCATTTTCCATAATTCAAAACACACATGCTTGCTATCTTTAAATAACACACTATTGAAACAATTTTGGTAGATCAACACCAACACATTTTATTTTGACTTTTGGCAAATTTATCCTTCACTTGTAACAACAAGACAAATTGGTTCGTTTTTTTCGAAATTATGACTTGGCATCTACGTGGCAGTGGTTTAAGTAGATGACAGTACACGCAACCGCTGAAGCAAAGTTTCGTTGGGTTCTCTTCTCTCACGAATATTCTTCAATACCAACAAAACCAATTCAATTCGATTTCCCAGCTGTCACTCTTCTTTTTCAAACGACCTTTTTTTTTTAATTTGTTTCTTCTTCTTCTTTCTAATTCTCCTCTCGCGATTTAGCTTTATTCAAATCAAAAATCTTTAATCTTTCTGTTAAATTCTCGTCTAAAGCTTCCTCCTTTAACCCCCTCTGTATCGTGGTATGTGTTTGATTCTTTATTTTCTCTGTAGGGTTTTGTTAAATTTTCAATAATTGATCGCCGAACAGATTAGAAACTTGTAGTTGATTCGAAATTAGACTTCTTTGTTGTTTCTGATTACCGATTTAGGTTTTTGTGTGTTTGTAAGTCTAAAGTTTGATGCTTTATGATTTTCTTGATCAGATGGAAGATAGAGAGACACATTTAGGAACTCGGGAGGTTAATGAAACATCTCCTGATTTGTTAAAGAACACGCCTTCGAACATTGCGAGGTTGGAAGATGTGATTGAGCAATGCCATGGTAGACAAAAGTATCTTGCTCAGACTAGAAGTCCATCTGATGGGAGTGATGTTCGGTGGTACTTTTGTAAGGTTCCTTTGGCTGAAAATGGTGAGTCTAATTGGCTTAATTGGTTGGTTTGAGGGTTTAATAGAGAATGCAATTGTTTGTTTTGTCGAAATGTCTAATGGCTGGATTAAAGATGTAATGTGTTATTGTCTTTTCTGCAGAGTTAGCTGCTTCAGTACCTCGCACTGACGTAGTAGGAAAGAGTGAGTATTTCCGTTTTGGTATGAGGGATTCTCTTGCGATTGAGGCGTCTTTCTTGCAGGTTCTTCTTCTTCTTCTAAGCTTTTGTGGTTTTACGATGTATTTGTATATCTCGACAAGTTCTTGCCTCTTGGCTGTTTGGTTCAAGATTTGAATGAAACTATCATATCTGATAATATTTTGGGATATTTGTGCTATAGAGAGAAGATGAGTTGTTGTCACTCTGGTGGAAAGAGTACGCAGAATGCAGCGAAGGTCCGAAACTGCAAGTTAATTCTAAAAAGAAATCAATTGAAACTCCTTCAGAAGCTTCCGTGTCCTCTAGTCTATATGAAGTTGAAGAGGAGCGAGTAGGTGTACCTGTTAAGGGTGGGCTATATGAGGTACATTGTGCAGATATTTAAAGAATGTTTTAGAAGTTTCTTGTAAATTTTACGTGTTGAGCCAGTAGAGTCCTTGTGTGCAATCCATATTTCTGACCACGGAACTGGAATTCTGCAGGTGGACTTGGTGAGGAGGCATTGTTTTCCCGTGTACTGGAATGGAGATAATCGGCGTGTGCTTAGAGGTCACTGGTTTGCTCGTAAAGGTGGCCTAGACTGGCTTCCGATTCCAGAAACTGTTTCTGAGCAGTTGGAGGTTGCATATCGTAACAAGGTTAGATATCTTTCTGTGGAATACAATTTGAATTTGTGATCCCCATTTGCCTAGAACTAGAAGTAATTGATGCATTTCTGTTAAGGTTCATAAATCCACTAAAGCTATCTCTTGTTACATTTTATCTCTTTCTTTTGTATAGTTCTATGCGTATATATTGTTGATGATATGACAATAGCACCAATTACTTTGGACTTTTCAACCAGGTTTGGCGCAGAAGAAGTTTTCAACCCTCTGGGCTTTTTGCAGCTCGTATTGATTTGCAGGGTTCTAGTCTGGTATGTGTTTGATTTCATGGGAAAGAACTGTAATTTTTTCGCCAGTATAATGGTTGCATAGATAACATTATCTGAAGTCGTATATGTAGGGACTCCATGCTCTCTTTACTGGGGAGGATGACACCTGGGAAGCGTGGCTTAATGTTGATCCTTCTGGGTTCTCTGGCATCGTTGGATATACTGGGAATGGAATTAAGTTGAGACGTGGTTATGCTGGCTCCTACTCTCCAAAACCTACGCAGGTTTTAGACTATTCTGATTTATTTTCGTAACTGTCTTTGACTCTATACTTACCAGTCTCTAATGAAAAATCGAGTTAACTTCCATTTCTATATTTTTCTTATTAGCTGGTTAGTGTTCTTGTGATTGAACACACATTTCTTGTGCATTTTTTTAGGAAGAACTTCGCCAGCAAAAGGAGGAAGAGATGGATGACTATTGTTCTCAAGTATGTTTTAGTATACTTTTGTTTTCCATGAATGGCATTTGCATATCTGATCTCTGTCGTCTTATTTTTAAAATATCTCCAAATTTGAAGCTCTCTGAAACTGTTCTTTTGTGTTATTTTTTCCAGGTCCCTGTTCGGCATCTTGTATTTATGGTTCATGGTATTGGCCAAAAAGGAGAAAAGTCTAATCTTGTTGACGATGTTGGAAACTTTCGTCAAATCACGGCAGCTTTAGCGGAACGTCATCTAACCTCTCATCAGCTCAGCACTCAACGAGTTCTTTTCATCCCATGCCAGGTGGCTATACATGTATTTTTATCCCCTTCTGTTTTCATCTCTGTATAGTATGATCTTACTTTGTAGATTCTGTCTTTCTCTATTGTTTTTGTAGTGGAGAAAGGGTCTAAAGCTAAGTGGTGAAGCTGCTGTTGATAAATGTACTTTAGACGGTGTACGGCGTTTCCGAGAGATGCTAAGCGCAACTGTTCATGATGTGTTATACTACATGAGCCCCATTTATTGTCAGGCTATAATTGATTCGGTATTGATATATCCCAAATTTTATGCTCTCTCTGTCTTCTTACCAAATTGAAACCTATTCGTGATTGAGTTTTTAGATTTTGTGACACCAGAAAACCTTAATAGATATTGTTACTTTAATTTTCTGTATTGTTATAACTGATAATCTTGTTTAGTATGAAAAGTGAATTGTGCTCCATTTTCGTTTTGCAGGTTTCAAAGCAACTGAATAGACTGTATCTAAAATTTTTAAAGCGGAATCCAGACTATGTCGGAAAGGTGCCCATCTTGTTTTGTCTTTTCATTCAATTGTTGACTGGTGTAAGCTTGCATGAAGTTGGAATTCATGGTCTGTTCATGGACATATTACAGATTTCCATTTATGGACATTCTCTGGGGAGTGTTCTCTCCTATGACATCTTATGTCATCAGCACAACTTGTCATCCCCATTTCCAATGGATTCAGTATACAAGAAATTTTTCCCAGATGAAGAATCTCCTCCAACTCCAGCTAAAGCTGACAAACCTTGTAGTTCACATCCATCATCAAATTTTGAGCCAGAGAAATCTGACCAGTTGAATAACCCCGAGAAAATCACAGGTCAAGATAATAACACGATGGCTAAAGAACCAACAGTATTGGAGCATCACGATGTCATCCAGGAAGATCCTTCATTGATCTCTGATTCTGTTGTGGCCAACGTGGGTTTGGAAAGACGAGGTGGCCAGGAAGATGACCATCATGATTCTAGTGGTGCTATATCCTCACAGGATGTTCCAGATGGAGCGGACTGTAGAACGCCTGATTCTCCATCATGTTCTCAAGAACAATCATGGGATAAAGAAAGTGTCAACTCTAATAATGAGGAGAGAATCAAGTTGTTACAAGATGAGGTAAATATCGGCACTTTCAACTGTTCATTCTTGGATGAGATATGCAGTTTAGGTTCTTGTAAGCTTTCAACTCTTGTGTTCATAGCATCTGGTACTTTCTTAGTTTTGTGTTCTCTGTGGAAGTGTTGTCCAGTTTCTTTACTGTCTGACCGAAACAGAGAAGTAGTTATGTTTCCATTGATGGTAGTTATTGTTATCCCAGGTTAACTCATTGAGGTCAAAAGTCGCACAACTGCTATCAGAGAATGCCAGAATATTATCGGATGGTATTGTTTCTGACCCTTGATTTCTATCTTTCCCATATTTTGAGTTGTGTTTGAAAACTTCTTTTATGTACATCTTAGTGATGATATGAAATGATGTTATCAACAGAAAAAGCCAAGACATCTGTGGCGCCTAAGGAGCTCAACAACGAGAAGGTGCAAACTGAAGATGCCGATGCACCTACAAGCTTTACTCCTTTTATCAAGTACCAAAAGCTTGAGTTCAAGGTCTGGGATTGTACAATTAAAATATATAAATCTCATTCAGAAACTACACTGAAAAAAGTCATTCTAACTCTTAACTGCATATTCTGCTCAGGTTGACACTTTCTTTGCAGTTGGGTCTCCTCTTGGAGTTTTTCTTGCCCTTCGAAATATACGTCTTGGGATAGGTAATACTTATTTATGTAATTTCAGGATTGTGAAAACAAGAGATCCAAGAATTTTTTGTTTTTTTCTTGTATGTTCTTTACGCTGCTATTGAATTGCTTGTTTACCTTTCCTTGCAAAGTCTCTTTATATGCTCTAAAAGCTGTTCAATATGTGTTAGGTAAGGGAAAAGATTACTGGGAAGAGGAGAATGCTATTGAAGAGATGCCAGCTTGTCGTCGAATGTTCAATATATTTCACCCCTATGATCCTGTTGCATATAGGTTAGTCTTCATGGAAATAAAACAGCTTGTAGCTAGTTTATGATATCGCTGTCTTTGTTACCTTCTTTTGCAAGTGTGTAACGCCAACTAAACTTTTGTTTCACGCAGAGTGGAGCCACTTGTCTGCAAAGAGTACCTTCCCGAACGACCCGTTATTATTCCCTACCACAGAGGAGGCAAGCGGTTGCATATTGGATTACAGGTACTTGTAATTTTGTGGTTTGGTGTTTCGTTTTACTTCCTCTTCTAATTTGTTTGCTCTATGTAATGTTCTATAGGATTTCAGAGAAGATTTTGCTGCACGTTCACAGAGAATAATGAATCATTTTGATTCAGTAAGGGTGTGTGTTTTCAGACTTCTAATTACTTTTATCTATGTTTTAGTGTGACCCCAAGTTGTTATCTTTTGTGTTTCAATGTACAAAATACTTACCTTTAAATTCTCATGCAGACAAGAGTTCTCACTATTTGTCAATCCAAAAGTGCAGATAACCTAGACGGTAAAAAAGTTGTTACTTCGCAAGGTTTTTTTCTATTACCTCTGATGTACTTCTAAGTATACTTGCATGTGTGATGGAACAGAGATGGAAGAAACTGATGACGAAAAGGATGATAGGTCCTATGGTTCCTTAATGATAGAGAGATTAACTGGAACTCGAGACGGTCGGATAGATCACATGCTCCAGGTGAAGTTTTGATGCATTTCCACCTAATTTATAACTTTTATGATTTTGTTGCATTCACCTTTTCGTTTGGTTCTTGGATAAAAGAATCAGTATGTACTAGATTTGGCTAAAGCTCTCTAGTTTGCATATAATGATTGCTGAAATATTTGGGTGATGCAGGAGAAAACCTTTGAGCATCCGTATCTACAAGCAATAGGAGCTCATACGTAAGTGAAACTTTTCATTGCTTACACATTACATGTAACGTTTAGAGCCAAAAACTCAAGACTGCTATATACTGTGCAGGAACTATTGGAGAGATCAAGATACTGCTCTTTTCATAATTAAACACTTGTATCGCGAGTTACCAGACGGACCAAACTCGCCCACGGAATCCACCGAAGGAGATGATAGTCCAAAAGACTCAAGTAGACCTCATAGCTGGATAGACAGAAGAGAGGCTGATTATGATGATGAAGAGCTTCCTTTAACATTCTCCGACAAACAAATCACTAGAAGCTTCTCTGCAGAAGCCAAGAAATATTTGAAGAAGCCTTAAGACTTTGACCGTAGGTTTATATCGTATATCCGGTGAAAGCTCCCTGATTTTGTTTTTGTTTCCTGTGCAGAAGTAACATCTAGTGTAGAAAATGTGAAAAGTAAAAACTCCGACATGGTTTTGCCACATTGTAACCATAATTTTACATATAATAAAGCAAAACAATGAAAGCTTCTTCCTTTGGGGTTATTTTTTCGTTGTTAGCTTTGCTTGTTTTCAGGTCTGGAGTTGAAGATGTTTAGCAGACATTGGCTGAAACACCGAGTCAGACTCTAAAGCTGTAGCGAGTTCAGGCCACACAATAGCAGAAACCGACCACGAGCCATCATTGCAGGCGCTAGGTCGCTGGTTCAGGTAACCAACTCCTATTTTCTCAACCGTTGAACATACAGTTCCTAGGAAAGGAGCACCAAATCCAAAATCCAATTCAGCCACAGGGAACCGTCGTCCTGAAGACAAGACCAAAGCTGGTCCTTCTTGTCCGAGAACCACCCGAGCCAACATCAGTCCAGGTCGGTGACTCTCGATCCAATCTATCAAATCTGTGAAATGAGTATCGTTTGTCACTTCTGTTATCGATTTATGCACTATGTTTGCTATATCTGACACATGGTTTTTCTTCAGATTTTCGATACTGGCTTCACCTACAGCTATAGACAATACGTTTCCTATGTAGCTCGAGGTAACGGTCTCAAGTCTTCCTCTACCGTCGACAAGCCATCCCATCTTGCAGGTTTTATGACCGCTCTCTATAGAATCCACCATTTTCTTCCACACATAAGCGGAGAAAGCTTCAATCTTTGTCCTGCTCTCTCCGTTTACAGTAGCTAGAGCTTGCAACGCGTCTAGGCTCGAAGCACCGATGTGGTAGAGACGCTTGATGAGCGTTTTAGACATCGGTATGTTCTTAATGTCTTCCTCACTGCATTTTATGAAAGTTTTGTCCAAGTGAGGGTCATAACGTGGAGGAGAGCGTGCCCGGAGGAGGTTTCTCCTGTGATCTGGTACACAAGAAACCGGCTTATTTCTCGATATCTCTGACCACAAAGTGAGGAATTTCCCGAAGGAGCTCGCGTCTCCTAAAGCATGATCAAACGTGAATGTTAAAGCGAGGCCTCCACATTCGAACTCTGTCGCTTGAATCTGTAAAGAGAAATCCGGGTTAACCTGTACCAGCTTTGATTGGAGAAACGCATCAAGATTGTAAAAATCTAAACTCTTGAGATCGACATGAGCTCGGGCTTCAACGAACAAAGCTCCATTGTTGTTACAGATGATCATAGGCTCTTCTTGTGATGTTTCATTGGGAACAATCTGACCCGCGAAAGGATAGAAGTAGCTGAGAGTTTGAGAGAGAGAGCTTTGGAGGGATTTGACGATTGTTTCAAAGGATAATTGTGGTTGCTTGGGGTAGAAGTAAAAGTAGGTCACCGGAAAACGGCCGGAAAGAAGGTCAAAATTTGAGAGATTAAGGCTATTAACTTTCTCCGGTTGGTCGCCAGAAGCTTTGACTATGAACTCTCCGGTGAAACTAACATCAAAGATTTTCATTTTCAGTTTACCAGTAGGTAAAAAGGTTCTCAAGGGAAGCTTATGCTAAATGATATTTATTTATAAGAACATATAATAAGCATAGAAAATATAATATTTTTGTTCGGTTGTTTGTGATTATATATTCAAAGGAATGATCACTATCCGTTTTGAAAAAATCTTATGTTTTTGGAACATAACATTACATCACTGTCATTTTGGATAAAAGTTTGAAGAGTACGACTTTATTCAATAACAATGGTTCAAATTATCGGTGAAAGGTGAGACTGTAAAAGAATATTCGTTCGTACTCAAAATTATGATTTATTATTATAAGTTGGTGCGATAGTACAAACTTTAGTGGTTGATAGATAAAACAGATCAATGCTTGACCTAATTTTGTTGCAACTTTATTCAACAAATTGAAACGAGATCATCATATGATATTAACATGTCATTTCACTAAATCTTCTATTGTTTTTGTCTAGTTGACTACAGAATAATAGAACCAATTCTTATGTTATTTTATGAGTGCAATAAACAAGACACATTAAACAATTTCTTCTCAAGAAAATTCAAATATTCTCAGTAATTCAATGCACACAACGAAAATTTCGAGTTTATTGAGACAAAAATGATCCAAGTCCTTTAATACTTTGTGTTGTGTGTGTATGATTCACTGCTTCATGATTTCTACAAGAACCATATTCAAATGCTGAAACAATGGAGTTATGCGACAAAACTTTCTAAAGAACGAAACTTCCTATTCCCGACGAATCTCAAACTCAGCTCCTATAGGTAAATGATCACTCGGGTGATGATGATTCGGTAAGAAACCGACAACATCTGGAGAATCCGGCTCAGGTAGTTGAAGGATACTCACAGGTTTAATGAAGTCTGAAGGAGAGATGAAGATGTAGTCAAGTGTGTTTGTGAAGCCAGGAGTGCAATTTGTGAACTTAGGCTCTCCTCTTGTGACTTCATAGACACTAGACAGAGGAACTGGAGCTTCTTCTTCTTCTATGGTCTCTGTGGGTTTAGCATTACCCGATACTAGGTAACTATAAACCTGGAAAACGACGACAAGTATCAGGATTTTACCACCGTAAACCCAATCTTTTGATTTTGCAAATAGATTGAACAATTAGGGAAACTCAATGTAAGAAACTGAATCAAACCATATCCCCAGGAATTGAATTGAAGTCGCCAGCTAGTAGCAATGAAGGTGTGCACTCAAATTCATCTGATATTAGTGTTTTGAACTGAGCTAGTCGTGACAGTAGATACTTGGCTTGAGCAAGCTTGACATCAGCCAATTCAGGGTCCCTAGAGATAAGTAAACATGAGATGAAAGTTTAAAGGGTGGTAAAAGATAATCTTCAATCGGTGACAAGTATTTTTACCAGTAAAGATGTGTGTTTGCCACGATAACGATATGCTGAAACGGCTTGTTGATCCTAAAAGCAGCCATTATTCCAACGCAATCACGTTTTAGTCTCACTAGTGGATCATTAAGGTCACGACTGTCTTTTCGAGAATCTTTTGTTTGGGGCAGATTTGTGGAAACATGTGAAGAGAACATAGATAAAAGTTAGTAATGATGTTGAGATATAAAGAAACAGCACAAAGTATTTGCTTTCTTTTCCTCCAAAAGGACAAATTTATCTTTCGCTTTCTCATCACCTTTTCCTTCGTTGGATGTCTCAATCTTCTGTTCGCTGCAGGAAACACTATCTGCTTTTATTGAGTCCACAAGATCATTATATTCGATCCGTTCCTTTGTGACTAACTCTGCACTAAATCAAAAGAAGAGTGTTGTTTCAATCAGATTGATGTTTTTGCATTAAGTTAACGTCTTGTCAGGCTTAATGTTTTTATCATACCAGCTTGGCTTGTAGAAGATTGCACAACCATCACGCTTCCTCTGGCCGGTTCTCTGAATATAAATCCCAGAATATCCCAGAGAGTCCATGTTATTTCTGTAAAAGCTATCGTACTCATCTACTTCCTGCGAGCATTGCAACTATATAACTAACAAGTGGAGACACCCTTTTGTTAAACACAATTCAAAGGCCCTATGAACAAACAACACTAACATTTTTACAGGCCTGAGCTTGTCTAATGGATTGAACAAAAGAGAAGAATGAATTTTGTGTTTCATACGAAAAGGGTATCTCAATACTACCTAAACACAAAAGAAGAAGTTTTCACAAGAATAAAGTACCTGCAGACAAAAGAAATCAGCCTGGAGATTTTTGAGAACGCTGAGAATTGCATGTGAACGAGCTTTCCATCTGCAACACAAGAAAAGGAAGACCAAGTCACATTTACTACAAAACCATAACCCTTTAAGAAGCACCATTCCCTAATATTTTAACAAAGTTAATATATCGCTAAATCCAAAGTACATATTGGGTAATGGATAATTAACGTGGGTAAGACCAAACACAATATTGCCTGCTTATAGCTAAGTTCCTAAACATTCATAGAATCCATTGTTGTTTTCTGAAGCAAATCTTGACTATACTCCAGGCCATTGATTACACAACTCACAGAAAGAACTCTTGACTAGTATAAGTAAATTTGATCTCGAAACTGAGAAATGTAGAGAAAAATAATTACTTGAGACAGGCAGGTGGAGAGTGTGGGAGAAGTGCACTCTTCACATAAACCTACAAGAAATATAAAGCTCAAATAGATAAGAAACTCAACAAAGGAAAGAGCTAAAAGAACTGTCTGTATCTATAAATCAAGCTCAGAAATTCGTAAGATCGTTTAAAACTACAAAATTCGTCCAAATATTAAGCTACAAAATATCACAAAGCATATGAGAGATTAAAAAGCTTGATTATTTCTTACCTGAGCTAATATGTTATATGAAACAAGACGGAATCTGATACCTGAAAACACAAAATTCTCATTACTAGTACCAATTCTACTTAAACTTATACAGTTATATAAAGCCACAAGCTTTGATAAGTAAAGAGGAATAGCAAAAAAACCATCGGATTTATTTCTTGAACCAATATCAACTCCTTCAACAGATTCAAATTTGCGAACTTTTGGTTCAATTGCAGGATTCGTACTCATTCTTCTCGAAATAACTTTCCTGCAGACACGAGAGCTGTTGAATCAAAGGGTCAGGAAAAAAAACAATCCTTGAACATCAATATTTAGGTCAAAATTAAGAAGCTGATTTAATTCCCCATAAAATTTCAATTACAGCCCAGATAAATTCGAGATTCTAGAGGATTGGTTCCAATATAAAGATGAGAAATTTCTAAACAAATTGTATTCCTCAACGAAATTGCCCAATGACAATGAACAGAGACGATCAATTTAGTTGCATTACTAAATACGAAACTTGAGATTACAGAAAATGAAACTGTATATTGATTGATACAGAAACGAAGAAACCCACCTGGGAAGAAGAAGATTCGGACGAGGAAGATGATGCAGAGTTGTAGAACTAAACATCTATAGTGACAACAATTGACTTAACCCAATTTGGCTTTAGATTGAAGAAACTCTTGTGGGTTTTCAAATAAAATAGTGAAGAATTCGATAATTATCATTTGCTCCCTGTCTTTATATTAAAGTAGTTAGTGAGCCTTCATTTTATTTATTGGAACTTTAGAACCAAAAATAGGTCATTAGTAGGTTCATTTACTTTCCAACAAATAAAAATCCAATCGAAATCAACGTCAAAATCCAAAACCCAAAATTTTCAAAAATTCCCAAAGCACCTATATATATAACTATATAAGTTAGTATGAGTTTCTAAATCATTTACTGTCAGATATTTAGTCTATAAATGGTTGTGTACCAGACTAAAATCTAATTAATCGATATTTAACTAATTCACCATTACGGACCAATATACACTATTGCGAATTAAAAATTTCCATACTAACACTCACTTGAGCATAAAACTTTATAAGATGAGAAATTATAGATATATTTCCCAAAAAGCTTCACACCAATATTAATATAACAAGGGGATTGACGTAAATGACACTAAAAAACTTTATTATTCCAAAAAATGACACCTTTTTTTTGAAATTTCCAAAATAGCATATAAAATTTTTAATCCTCTATAAATTAATTAAATAATAAAGTTTTTTTTATTACTATTTGTATCAATCCCCCAAATAAAAATGAGAGCAAACATTAATCTAATATTAAATTGAATCAAAAAAGTTTTTAATAATAAAAATATATACCCTAAATTGAAAATAACAAACCCAAATATAATACTACAAACTAATTTGGTAAAGGACATACTACAAACTAATTTGGTAGAGGACATGCAAGCAATGGAAAACACTAATCACAGAACCGATATTCGTCAACAAGCACATGTCTCACATGCATGGTCTTGAACCGATATTCACAGTCTTCAATTACGTTCCGGCCACAGTTTCTCCATTGTGCTCAACAATTTCTTGTATCGGTATGGATTTCAACAACAAACCTAGTTTAAATTTTCAGGTTTTTAAACCGCTTTCATCTTCGGATTTATTGGAGCACAACATGTTTCATTGTGATGGTCTATTGCTAATGGTCATGGGAACCAAAATTTTAGTTTCCAATCCGTTGTTGAAAGAAGCAAGATGGATCAAATGTGGCTATAGCTTTGAGTTTGACCATTCCATCGATGCATATGGTCTTGGATACATTAGTAACGAGTCACCAAGTGGTTGTAATGATTACAAAATGGTTAGGTTTCGGTGTCCTAATAATTTAAGTGTTGAAATCTACGATTTCAAATCTGATTGTTGGAAGGTTGTTGTTGTTGATAAAACCTTCCATGGGTTCTTTCGACTACCATTGTCAAGTGTGTGTATAGGAGGAACTCCTTATTGGATAGGTTATAATATCTACGGTACCGTTTCGATACAAAGTTTCGATTTCTCAAAAGAGAGATTTGAGACCTTGTTCGAGTCTCTTCATCACTCATCCATCGGGATCCAGTGGAAAGATTCTCTTTCTTTAGGGATTTTCCGTGGAGATCATCTTTCTTTGTTACGTGAACCGCACTTAGCAGGTAAGATATACTGATGAAGAAGCATTGGAGTAGGTTAATGACAGTTTCTATAGCTCAACTTCCCAAGTTTCCAATATATCCAAGTCACTTCATTGAGAACAATGGTAAGATTCTGCTATATATTCGTCACTTTGTAACTAGGTCAATTAGCATCTACGTTGTGGGAGAGACATAAGAATGCCCGAAAGTTGAATGTTACTCTTCTATGGAGTCTTCAATTGGTGGTCCTGGTTGCTACTATATATGTCCCAAGCTTACTTCCGGTTCCAGGCTTTTCGAGGTAATTAAGAGGAAGAAGAATAAGCGTGCTCCGATCCATTGCTACGAGTTAAATGGTTATCTTCTTTCATGTTTATAATGGTCTTTACTTTCGAACTCTATAAACATAGTGGGATAACTTCATAAGAGTTTGAATCTGGTTCGAAAAAAGTGGGAAACAATATTTATGCATACAAATATGGTTTTTTATTTTGATTATTTCTATGTTCATATTATTGCTTCGGCGGATCTGAACTCAATGCCAATGAGCAAATGATCACTCGCTTTCGGTGTCTCGTAATATAAGATCATGATTTGATATTCGAGGTCTTTATGCATCCGTGGTTCCTTATTCCCCAAGCTTAATCTCTTTATTGCATAAATTGTATACGTTCTCGTCATATATTCTACTTATTTACTTGGTATAGTTATTTCTGGATATGACAAAAAGTAAACTCTACATTAATATTTTGGAGAGATTTTGAATAAGTATGGGAAAATACAAGAGAAGAATCTTTAACAAAAAAAAATACAAGGGAAGGAATGTTGTTTAAAAAGAGTTGTTTCATAGATGAAAAGTGCTTTTCTCTTATCTTAAGAAACCATCTGAATTATAACTTCTACATATATAAACGCCATGTATCACTGCTAGTGAGGTCTCCGGCGTTTACTCGGAGAATGGCGAGGTGAGCGTAAACAATGGGAGGTACCATCCTAAAGGGGTATGCAGCATCTTTGTAGCTATAGATCATGATATTGAACTTTGAGAGAATAGCATCCACACCAGCATCTTCTGGCTTCATGGACGTCTGAAGATAAGGGAACTCGAAGACTTTTCTTGCTCGAATGTTTGATGCAACATGTATACTAGTAAAAATAATAACGAACCAACCCAAAGTCAACAACTAGATCGAACATGGCAAAACACGTACAAAACAAAAAGTAACAAACAGAGGAGAAACAATTATGAGTAGAGATATTACCTTTGAGCTCCATGGAGATGATCTTCATTAATCCCAAGCTGCTCATTATGGATGTTCAAAATCTCTTCGTCAACTCTAAAGAATGGTCGCCAACTGTGATACGTCTAATGTATTTTGAGTTGGTGTGTACTCAAGAAATGCTCCATGAATGAAACCGGAGGCTAGATTTCTTCTTCGTCCTTCCTCTCAGCTAGCGTATCTTCTTGGTTTAATGGAGTCGCTATGAATCAATAACCATTTCTCTCTCCAGTGTTGAAGCTGGTCAGCTTCTTGCATGCAAGCCGCAAGAGTCATTTGTATCCATCCCACCTGATCAATTTCATCACATTGCCTATGTCTTCTTTCATATCTCCTTTAAGTATTTACGGAGAGAAACTCCTCCTCTAAGCATTTTAAAGATGTTGGATAAGAGAACAGTCGATAGATAGAAGAAAAGGTGTGAACAAACTAGGGTTCAAGAACCGTTGGATTTTTCTTGTAGAAAAAGTAACATTTGATGATTCTTCCCCAAATCCATAGGGTTTATAGAATCTCGAGCAGAGAAAATGAGAGGTTGAGAAGATGATCAATAACTTGACGAGAAGATATTAGGGTTTAGAAGCGACGGAACTTGGTTTGGGCTTCTCGCAGAAGAAAGAAACTAATATCGTTGGTGAGAGTTGTACAAGGAACAGAGTGTGAGGAGGTAGTGTTTGCAGATGATCGATCAAATGATTAAGAAGAAAGAGAAGAAGACGAACTTGAAGATGATGAAGTGTTTTCAAGAATGGGTATCTTGAAGCGCGAAGCCCTCACACTAGTGTTCCAACGGTAAATGAATGAAAGTTTATATAATACAAAACTAAATAAGGACCCACGCTATGCAACATGGGAAAATATTTGTAGAAATTTTGGATTGCTAGTTTACATCATAAATCACAGTCATAATATTTTCTATTTAATAAGCTTTTGTAATTTTATATATTAAACTTATTGTGTCATATTCCAATATGTAATCCTGCAATCGGATCAGTAAATTTGACAATCCTTCAGTAATCCATCTAATGTTAAAATTCATTGGATCATATCCATCTATGTTTTTTTGAAAAAAACAAAAACAAATCAAATACTGAATAAGTTTTGAAAACAATAATAAATATCCATATAAAACAGTATACACATTCAAGTATTGCTAAAAAAAATTAAAATATATATATTGTAGGGATTGTTAGGTTTAGTAGTCAATTTCAAATCTTCAAGATTTGAAAAATTCTTGCAAATCAAGTTTAGTACAAAATATATGAAAATTGTTTTCTAAATTATTGAATGTAAAATATAGTGAAAACGTTTTTTAAAAAAAATTATTTTGTTAATTGTTCTTAATATTAACTAAGATATAGATTTGGTCTGATATAAATATTATTTTGATATGAAATTATTATCATTTAAGATGAAGTGTGTAAAATTAAAATCAAGTTTATTATGATGATATAGATGTTAAATTGTATTGCAAAAGTAAATATGTATGGTGGAAATTTGTTTTTTTTTCTAAATACTAAATTAAAATATATAAAAATACGGAGTTACTATTTATAATTTAAATATCATCAATAAACTTAAGTGTATAAAATTAAATTGTATAATAAAATAGAATACATAAGCCT
>Ga0041059_1001104_pt1 | contig 21546 bp, 16 predicted proteins | sample AraColnosormetaG_FD_56232 | JGI IMG/M metagenome (GOLD analysis project Ga0041059, IMG submission 56232) | Arabidopsis roots microbial communities from North Carolina, USA - Col MF nosort | ecosystem: Host-associated > Plants > Roots > Unclassified | place: USA: North Carolina | collected... | reverse complement strand
CTCCCATCGACCAATCTTCTCTTGCCACGTCTCACAGCTACTGTCTCCACTCATGTATTCCACGTATCTAACCATATATCAATGCCTAGTTTCCTATATCATTAATCTATGAACGAGTAACTGCGCAAGCGTGTTCAATATGTCAAACAAAATTATGTTATATTAGAAGTTTAAGTTATGCGGAATGTGATTTTTCTTTATGCTTTCGTTGTGCCACTCTTCCTTACAAAGTTAAGCATGACGATGATGACCATATTCTCACCCTTTGTTATGAGAAAAATGCAAGTGGTCTACTGGTCTTTATTGGTGCCAAGTTTGTGAGAAAACAACAGATCCGAAGAAAAGGCTACTATGCATGCTATGAGTGTGGAGTCACATTCCATATTAAATGTATACTAGGAAAGGATCCCTACATAAAATCAAGAACAATTATCGAAGACTGTGTCCATACGGTTGAGTATTCCTAACAATCGTCTCAGTCGACCTATTTGCAACAAATGCCAACGATGGTGTCGATACAAGATAGTATTCAAAACATCTGATGGAAATATGATTTGTTCGGCCATGGAGGTTGATGATTTAAGGGTTTATGTTAAAAACGTAGATATCACAAAGCTAACACAGAGATATGACAAATGGTTCTACGTACATTACAAACAACACAATTTATTGAAATTCACATGACATTCATATATTATAGTACATAGAGGATTTGTATTCGTATACAAGACAGGATTTGGATTATTAATTAAAGAGACATGAACACACACACACAAAAGCTTAATCAAAGACAAGTATAGGAGATGAAGATTGAAATGTTTCAAAGAGAAGAAGTGAAGCTATAAGAAGAATAAGACAAGGTACCAAGTTGCCAACTTGTATGGATTTGCTCTGCCTTTGCATCTCCACCTGCTGCACCCATCACAACATGTAACGGATACAAATGCTCGGGCCACGGATGCGCCATTTTCGCATTCGGAGCTTTCTCTTCCCACTCATTCACATCTCCATACCTAAAAAAACACATGAAACAAATCAATGATCTTATCATATAACCAAGCAGCAAAAAGGTTAAAACTTTCTAACCTTCCTTGAAGTAGAGAATCTCTAAGCCAATGATCAAACTCCAAGGCCCAAGGAACGGGTGAGCCATCAGTGATATTAAAGTCAAGCTTCCTCAAGTTATGAGTAGCACTTCCAGAGCCAATGATAAGAACACCTTCATCTTTCAATGAAGCCAATGCTTTACCCATGTTGTAATGATAACTCCCATTTTGATTTGATTGAACAGAGAGTTGACAAATGGGTATATCAGCTTCTGGATACATCAACATAAGAGGAACCCAAGCTCCATGATCAAGTCCTCTCTTTGTATCTTCATCAACACGTTTCATTCCTCCTTCTTTCATTAACAACTCTTTAACCCTTTTCCCTAATTCAATTGCTCCTGGTGCTTCATATTTCAACTACAGACAAAAATATCAAATCAAACCCAAGAGAGATGATTTAAACATTTAAAAATCAAAACTTTATGCATCCTTCAACGATCTAAGAGCCCTAAAAATCTGTTGAGACAAAAAGTTATATTTTTTTTGGTTTTACCTTGTACATAGGATCAGGGAAGCCAGAGAAATCGTGGATCGTGTTATTGCGAAGAACAGTGTTGACAGATGGGAATTTGGTGTCCCAATGAGCAGAGATGACTAAAATCGATTTGGGTTTTTGAGGAAGAACTTTTTGAGTCCATGATTTGAAGAATTGTCTCGCTTCCAAGGAATCATCTATGCTCAAAGTTGGAGATCCATGAGATAAGAAGAAGGTTTGATTCACTTTCTCCATTGAAAATTGAAATCTCTCGAGATCTTTGCCTCTCTTTTTTTTTTTTTGCAAATGTTTCTTTTGACCAACTCTATTAGTTTTGGTTCTTCCCCAGTTTTGATGTTGTCTGAATAAAGAAACCTTTTCTGTTTGTTTGTTTTGTCAAAAGGGACACACCTACATACGACAACGACCAGGGAATGTGTATTTAACCAAATTAACCACATTTAATCTAAAAATAACTTTTTGTTTCTACTAAATAAGTTGAAACCTGTTTTAACAATTTTGATTTAATGTGATCTCAAAATTACTTGTTTGACTAATACACAGAGGATAGATTTCTATGTGTTTAGATAAAGATGTTGTTACAAGTGCATCTATTAAATCTCAAGACATTCAATCAGATAACACAATATTTCATCCCACATTAATACATCATAAGGCAATCCCATAATATACAGAAACCAATTTAAGAAAAGATTACATCTTGTCATTGCAACTCAGCTCCATGAAAGATCTTGTGTTTTTCTCATGTTTGGAACAGCTTCTTGCAAATGTTTCCTGAGACAAAACTTCTCTCCAAAGTAATCAAAACGTGTTGCTACTATAGCTGCCTTGATGAACTACCAGGTAATTGGGCAGAACTCAAATGCTCTTCCTGGAATAACGAAAAGATTTAACGATATCAACACGTGTGGTTCGAGTACAAAATGATACTAAAGTAAAGACTTTATCCAGGCAGCTGAGACCTGTAAAGTGTAAGTGAAATTGGGAGGAGGTCTGAAATCGATTTGACCCTGGACCGGACAATAAACAAAAGATGTTAACAACACGATCATTCATAACACAGTTTTTAAAATCAGTTTGAAGGATTTTATAATGTACCACCATCCCAGACATGGCTTGCTGATTCGTGAAGAAGCTATCCTGCGCCGGTGCTATCGAATTCAGTTGTCCCTGAAGAGTCAAAAGAACCAAAATTCATGTCGTTGACTTATACTCTAGCACAGATTTGGGAGATTCAAGCATTTAAACTATATGTAACCTACCAGGCCTTGGATGGTTCGTTGATCTACATAGTAGCCTTCATGAGGTGGCTCCATTAAATTTAACTATATCCACAGTTTAAACAGGTTTAGTATTAGGGTTTATAATAGATGTCGAATGGCTTAACCAGGTTTGTATTAATCAACTAACATAGCATACCAGTCCTTGAACGTTCTGTTGAGGACCATAGTAACCATTCATGTCCATCGCCTCTGAACTTATAGTTTCCTGCACAAAATGTTAAAACTATAAGGCCATATATCCAAGACATCCTACTCTTAATCTCATAAAGCAATGTGCAGTTACAATGATCAAACTAATTAGAGAAGATCAAATCAAAGCACAAACCATTGGTTGCAAGCTCTGTTGAGATTCAAGCATTTGGCTAGCCTCTTGTTGTCCCTGCATAAGATCAATTTGAGTATCTTCTTTTTAACCTTTGAAGCTAAGAAAATGTACGTAGGTTTAGATTGGCGAGAAGCTTCAGTAAAAGCATACCTTTCTTTTCCTATATACAGTCTTCTTTTTTGTTGCTTTTACCCCAGCCATTACCTGGTTTTCTTCTTCGTGAGTACCATTATTAAGCTGGCTATTAGACTCAGTGATGTTGTTTCTAGCATTATTCATATCAACACAATTTTTCAGGGTCTCGACTAGTGTGCGCAATGCGATGTTGTAGTTTTCTTCTGACACACAACCTTCCTCACTCAATTCAGTGGCTCGACTACACAAATCGTTATAGCGCTGAACTCGGGTCTGTATCTGGTCTGCTCCTTCACCAGCTAATACTCCACTCTTAGCATCTTTTGTCCACCTTTTCAATATATACTGAGGCGGGATGCTGGCGAAACCACACATCTGCAGAATCATCAAAGCATGCCGACAAAGAAACCCTTTGTATTCAAACATACGACAGAAGCAGCAAAGTTCTGACTTAGTTTTGCTCCACGTTACAAGAAAGTCATCGTCTTTTTCACAGTCTTGAACTCTAAACGTCGCCATATTTTCATCTTCTTTTTCCTTTCTAGGATGGCAAGCGACAACCCCCAAGACCTCGACTTGAAATTTCTTAAATATTGTGTGGGTGTAAGTTGTTGCCATTTGCTTCTCCCAGGGCGAGGGGGACTTCAATGCAGGTTGCTTGTGGCAAGTATCGAAATCTGCAACAGATTCCTCTTCGTACCTATTCTGCAGAATCACACCGTATTGCCTCAAGAACTCTTTCAGCGTGATTTTCTTATGGATGTACTTATCGAAGAAAGAGTTCACACTTTCTGAACGTTGAGATGTCGACATGCCTGCCAGAAACACATCGCTCATAAATGTGGGCACCCACTTTTGGCGATGTTCATGCAACCATAGCAGCCATTCATCATTCTCAAGTCCAAACTGGCTGACCATTTTCCACCACCTCATATCAAACTCATCATCTGTCCAAGATCTGAAAATGCATTTGTTGAATTTCAGTAAGAAATTCTCGTGCCGTTTCATCACATGTGAGAAATATTCAGGAATCTTTTCTAAAACATGCCATAACGCAAAGCAATGACGAGTGTTTGGTAGGAGCTCTGAAACAGCAGACATCAAGAATTTATCTTGGTCAGTGAGTATAACTTTAGGAGCTCGACCACCCATTGCTCGTAGCCATGTTTTTATCAGCCACACAAAAGTCTCCATAGACTCATCAGCAACCAATGCACAGCCTAGTAACATAGGTTGGGAGTGATGGTTCACCCCAATAAATAAAGCTAGTGGCAACTTATCGTTAAACTTGACATAAGTAGTATCAAAGGATACAACATCATTGAAACTCAAATAGTCATCTCTGCTCTTGGCATCAGCCCAAAACAGATTTCTTAAACGTTGGTCCTCGTTCAGGTCTATAGCATAAAAGAATTTAGGGTTTTCTTTCTTGATACGCTTGAAGTACTCAAGCAGTACTTGAGAATCTCCTTCTTCCAAAGCTAGATACCTACCCTTATCAACCTGACTGCTGACATCGGTCTGAAGAAGAGACCCGATATTCTTATATCCGCCAGATTGTCTCGACATTTCAACATACATTTTTTTGGTCCGTTCACTAACCGCATGCAGAATGTCGATATTATTCTTCTCAGCTAACTTGACATTCCTCTGAATCCGGAAATGATAAGCAAGGGCAGGTAAAAGTTCGTGATTGTGATCCTTTACAAACTCATGAATGATCCATTTCCCATCTGGTCTTCTCTTCACATGCATACTAGCCTTGCAATCTGTTTTTTTCACAGTTGACCTTCGACTACTACTACCACTACTCTCAGACTCAGGAGTCACACCATATCTGGAACAAGCAAACTTAGCATCAATGAAGTCTTTAGTTTTCTTGGAACGTCTACTGTTTTTAATCGACGTAGTAAAACCCATAGATTTTGCATATTCCTGATAAAAGATATACGCTGCCTCATGGGTATCAAAGTCTATACCATTTCGTGGCTCAAGATCCAGATCACCACTAAATCCAACATCTCCACCTATATTGAACTCATCAACAATTCCTATATCTCTGTTACTATGCGGTTCAACTACAATGTCAACCATATGGTCATCCCCTGCATCACTAACCAGATTCTCTTGCAAATCCATCCTAACCTTAGCCACATATGGATTCACTAACACACTCAAAAGCAACTACCCCACTATGGGCTTCCATGAAATTGGAAACTGAAATCTTTCTACTAGATAATCCACCTTAGCACCTGAAAAATGTCACAACCAAACTTCATAAGAACCAGCGCGACATCTTCTACCTAAAAACATCAAACTTGAAACACACAAAGCAATATGAAATCAATGGAATCAAATGAAAGTGAAGAACTTTCAACAACATAACTTCTAATAGTAGAAAAGTTCTGTTTCTAAAGCCAAAAAAGAGTAAAATTTCACACAAATAAGAGAAGGAGACCTGAGAACTCAAACTAAGAGAGTCAGAGACAACATACTTCTAGTAGTAGAAAAGTTCTGGTTCTAAAATTTCAGTGAAAGAACTGAACTTTCATTAGTATCAGCATAAAAGACAGAGACTTTAATGTATCTTAAGAGAAAACCTGAGAATTCAAATGAAGAGACTACAAAATTCAGGAAATGTCAAACTTTTGGATTGGTGAGGGCTTTTTACTGTATTTTCTCGGCCACCCAGAGAGAGACAAAGGGAGGGAAGGCAAAATTCTGACGTGAAAAGAGCAAAGCAAAGAAGAACACGAAGCAGGCGAGTGGGGAAGCAAAAGCGAGTGAGGAACCAAGGAGCGTGAGAGGAGAAAATCTAGGGTTCTTTTTGGGAATTTTTAGGGATCTTGGATTATGTTTTTATTTTTATTTTTTTCATTTGTTGTAAATCTCTTACTAGCCTTTACTAATTAAACATAAAGGCTTTTTGATTGGTAACACGTGTAATGACATAATGACGTTTGTTTTCGACGCGATTTTTTTTCATAATCGCGTCTATATTTACGTTTGGCGTGTGAGAAGCATTGCTGATTTATGTATTCTTAGAAAAATTGATTATTTTAAAAGCATCAGCATTGTGATTTTTTACCAAAATCTCTCGCCTACATTAATAATAATAAAATAATAAACAATATTTTTTTAATTAAAACAATTTCTAAGAAAATATGAGAAAGTTTTTAATTTAAAAGATTTGAAAAAACTATTTTAAAAAACTCTTCAAATTAAATATTTTTTTTATTATTATTACTTTAGTAAATTAAAAACTTTGGTTAGAAACCACCACTACACATGTTCTAAAAGATTTTAATTTTAACTGTATGATAATCTTCTTTTCATACAGTTTACTATAATTTTTCCACATTTTTCAAAAGAGTTATGTAGTAAACTAAATTTATCATAACTTTTAATATGATTTTTACATCTATTTTTATGATTTTTACATAACTATTAATATCTACAGTTTTTTTTTTATTATAAGTTCAAATAAAACAAAAAATACAAGAATATTAAAATAAATAACATTAAATCTATTTTTGTACATATGAGATACATGCTTATTCTTATTATGACAAATCAAGTATACTTTTTTTTTTAATCTTTACCGTCATTTTTTCTATATATATGTGGGTATCTCATATTCTATATGTAATATGCTAATCAATTACATGATGTTGATGGCTTTCACATCAAAACAGAGCTGACATTTGCCACCAAATATAAATAAAACTGTAGGGCAAATTGTACGAGAGTTGTGCTCTGAGTCACTTGCTTTTAGATTTAGTTATGGAGTTACAAATGCAGGGTTTGCATCTTATCTTTTAATATTTTTTTTCTTTTCTACTCACATATCTTTTTTTTTATGTGGAGTGGAAGATAATTGTTTTTAATTCATTTAATATTTTTTGATTTAATTCCTTTTTAAACAGCAAAATCTTTTAATATTTGATTTAATTTGGCTAAATTCTTCTAAAAATCTGAAATTTAGACATTAAATAACTTTCTAATATATATATATTTAAGTATTACTGAGAACTTTTTAATATTATATAAAAATTATATTATTTAATTAATACTTTAAGCTACCATATTATCATTAATAATGGTTATATAATTTAAAAATAATTAAAATTTGCTACGGAAAAAAAGAAAATATCAAAGAGGTGAAATAGACACGTAAGCTAAAAATCCAGCGTTGGTACTAATAGTAACCAGTAACCACTTTCATTTGTCCGTCTCGCTCTTTTAGCCTGTCAACGCTTTTCTATTTTGTCTTTTTTCTTTCTTCTAAAAATTCTCTCTTTTATTCCTTCTTCCATTTCTCTCTCTCTTCTTCCTTCTCCAGTTACTTTGGTCTCCGCCATGGCTACACAGTAAGCTTTTTCTTCGCTATTCGACTCTAAATTTGCTAACTTTGAATTCGCTTAGGTCATCTCTAATTTCACATTCGTTATTTTTCTTTTATTTTCAATTTAATATATTACAGGAGTTTACTTTCCTCTTTCGTCACTTGACTATGACTGACCTACCATAGTTAGTTAGATAGGGAGAGATACGAAGACCAAGAAGATATTTTCTCAGCTTGGTTTCTCTTATATCCTTCTGGGTTTCGCAAAACTGCAAGCAAAATTGTCTCTTTTTACGATTTGCGGCGGCGTTAGGGTTTCGTTTAGATTTTGTGATTCGTGAGTGTGTTCAAGCTTTGGGAGGAAGCAAAAATGGTGAGGAAACATGGTTGGCAACTTCCTGCTCACAAATTTCAGGTCTTTTATTTCAACCTTTCTCTGATTTTCTCCAATTTCTAACATTTGGGTTTTAGTTCATTTGTTTCGTTTGGTCATGAAACAGGTGGTTGCGATTACGGTGTTCTGCTTATTGAGTGTAGCATACTATGCGTTTTTCGCTCCTTTTGTTGGAGGACGCATCTGGGAGTATATTCTTCTCGGTGTTTACTCTCCTGTGGTATGTACTAGAATCGCTTTAGAGAATGATAAGGAATTGATAAGAGCTAGGTAGGTACATGGTAGTTTTGCATATCTGATACCCTTTTGCTTCTTGTGTCATGTGTTTGTTTTGCAGGCTCTTATTGTTTTCGTTCTTTATGTTCGTTGTACTGCAATCAATCCTGCTGATCCAGGAATCATGTCGAAATTCGAAAGAGGTGCGAGTAGAGGTGGTGACTTACCTACTGCCAAAGATATCTCGAGAAAATTTGATGAAACGGGCAGCCACCTGCAGTCTTCCCCTTCGGTTGCTTCCAGGACTTCTACTTTACCAAACTCTAGTGTGAAAGGTTCTGTTGGAGATGCTCAAAGAGTGGAAGCTGCTAAAAGAAAATCTTGCTTTAATCCGTTGGCAATATGCTGTGGCGTGTTTGTTTATGAAGATTGTCGTAGCAAAGAAGAGACGGATGAGCAGCAAGGGGATAGGGAAGAAGCTCTGTTTTGCACGTTGTGCAATGCTGAGGTAATGTGTTAATATTGGTTTATGCTTGAAGAGTAAGAAGCAACTACTAAATCCTTTGTTCACCTTGGTTTTGTGACAGGTCCGTAAGTTTAGCAAGCATTGTCGAAGTTGCGACAAATGTGTAGATTGTTTCGATCATCATTGCCGGGTAAATTTCTTACTGTTATGATAATTAACTGTTTCTTGGAGTTGATTGACTAGAGTTTTATGGGTGTGATCAAATGACATAGCTGTATTTAAATGCAACAGTGGCTTAACAATTGTGTTGGTCGCAAGAATTATATGACTTTTATATCGCTGATGGCTGTCAGTCTTCTCTGGGTACGTATATTCTCCTGATATGCCTTTTCTCAAGCTCACTTTTTGCTTACCAGTAATCAATAAATCTTTCTCTTTCTCAGCTCCTTATAGAAGCAGGAGTTGGAATTGCAGTTATAGTGCGTGTATTTGTTAATAAGAAGGACATGGAAACAGAAATCGTCAATAGACTTGGAAATGGATTTTCTCGGGCACCTTTTGCCACAGTTGTTGTAAGTATTCTTAGTGTAAGGGTGAGCATCTATTGTTGATTTTCCTGAATCCTGATGTTTTCTTACAATTTATGCAGGGTCTCTGTACTGCTGTTTCCATGCTGGCATTGTTTCCATTAGGTGAACTTTTCTTTTTCCACATGCTCCTCATTAAAAAGGTGAGTATGGAAGAAGTCAATATGCTTTTATATGTTTGTAATGTATTCGCTTTACTGGTACTAAGACGGTATACAAAACATTCATTGTTATTTTAATCTTATAGTCAACATTATTCCCAAAATAATTGAGTAGCACATGAAAACGCATGCTCTTTGTGAGAATAGAATTTGGTTTCCCTTCATGAATCATGATTGAGACCATATGTTACATTCGTCTAAACCGTCTCACTGCTTAGAGGATGTTGTATATAATAAATGTCCTCTACTTCGTTTGTAATTGGGCTGATCGCATGTTCAAAGCAACGTGAACTCATTTTTTTTCCTGTTTAACACTAATAGGGCATTACAACTTATGAATATGTTGTGGCAATGAGAGCAATGAGCGAGGCACCAGCTGGAGCTTCGATTGATGAGGAAATTCCTAACGTGCTGTATTCTCCCTCTGGATCTGCCACGACCGGCTTTAGTGGTGGAAGCTCCCTCGGTCTACCATACAAAGGAGCATGGTGCACTCCTCCTAGAGTGTTTGTTGATTATCAGGTATTATTTGCTTTCCATGAACCCTAAATAGAACAATTTTCGTAGAGCTTCCACTGGGTCTCTGTTTAGTTATTGATATGTCCGCTTGATACTTGTTATCTATGTTACAGGACGAAGTGATTCCTCATTTGGATCCTCGGATGGTTCCATCAACCGTAGATCCAGATGCAGCTGAAACAGCAGAGAGGGGCAACAAGATTCCAAAGAGACCTGTCAAAATTAGTGCTTGGAAGCTTGCAAAACTGAATTCAAATGAAGCTACAAGAGCAGCAGCCAGAGCCAGAGCATCCTCATCTGTCCTAAGACCAATAGAAAATCGTCATTTACATGATGATGAACTTAGTTCCAGAAGTGGCACCATCAGTGTTGTAAGCAGTGTAAGCACAGAAGCAAATGGAGCTACGCTGAGTAGAGAGATAAGAAACAATGATCCAATGTTGTCTCATTGTAGAAACTCTTATGCTCCAAGCCAAGGTAGTCGGGACGAGTACGACACAGGGACCCATAGTATGAGCAGTCTCAGCAGTCCAAGTCATGTTCATGAGACCGTCACACTTAGTCCTCTCCCTCAGCATCATACAGCTGGCCACCGCTTCACTGCAGCGGCCGCGTCGAATTCTTCCCGGCCACCTCTTAATCAAGCAACTAATCACATGATCCACTCAACCTTTGATGAAAAGATAATGCAGAAAGGAAACCATGCAGATCCACTGCTTCTCCCTGCTCCTGCTGCTTCTCTTCTGAGAGATGTGAGAAGAACATCAGTTGTTTGGGACCAAGAAGCAGGTAGATATATATCAGTTCCTGCAACAACATCTGAGCCAAGAACCAGATTCTCCTCACAGAACCAGCCAATTCCTAGCTCACACATGGGTAACACTCAGAATCCAAGACCCGTTGGTCATCCGCCTCAAGATTCTTCATCTGGAAGGGCTCCACCTCCTACGCAGCAGCAGCAAGGAGAGAGACTGATGTATACAGGTGAATCAATATTCTTTGGAGGCCCCCTAGTAAATATCCCAAATAGAGATGGCCTAAGACACGATGGAGACTCGGGAAGAGAGGGACAAGACCGAATGACATTAACACTGCCTCGGGAAGCTAGATTCAAAAGAGACACTACCTCAAACCAACTTCCAGTGTTTGCTCCTGTAGGTACCCGCAAGTAAACCATCAGTCTTTGAAGGCTTTGATCTCGCAGATCTAAGACTGACATGACAAGGACAGGTAGCTTCTTGAGAGTTGAGGGTCAGAGTTTGCTCAACAGTTGCAGGAAAGTATCAAGGATTGATACCATTGTATGAATCTCTTGGATTTGTGATCGAGAGATTTGGGGATAAGTTGATGAGGTAGAAAGTAGAATCCTTTGTGATAATTTCTTCCACGGGTTCGATATTCTTAGCCAGATATGATGACTCTTCACAATTCGCTCTAAAGAACTAGTATTTGTTGTATGACTCTATGAATCTCTCTAACCTCTTTCTTTTATGATCATTACATTCATGTCTGCTATTTCTAAGCGTAAAATATTGTGATCCAGATACCTTTTAACAACTGATGTGTTACGTCTTTGGTGACATAATTGTAAGACACAACAATGGCTTTGTCAAAAGACTCGAAACCAAGGTTTTTCTAATTCGAAAATGTAAGAAATGTAAGAAGAAACTTCAAAACGATCATAAGTGAAAACCCTATAAATTGTAGTATATGAAAAACATTCATTGATTAAAATCTTCAATCAAATACGAGTTGGCATGTTGTTGAAGAAAGTAACAACTCCTGGATCATCGTCTTATGTTTATCCTCTGTATCTGGAGTAGACTTAAACAAGATTGTCGCAGTCTTTAAGCAACAAGCATTTCTCAAAATATATTTAAGCATATCTATCTCTTTCTGTGATCCATGCATCCCTGTCCACTTAGTTTCGAGATTCGACCTCAAACATTCAGGAACATAGTTCAACTGATTCTCCAAGCAAACCAGTGGATCGACCACACAACTATCTATATGATCCTGAGATGATCAAACATGAGAGTTTTCCTTAAAGTTTGAATGCAGTAAATTAAACCAAAAGTAAAAGACTATATCGAAAATACTTACATCGTTCAGATCGATCTCTAGCTCTAGTAAATTATGCGAATTTTCGAGAAAACGGACAAGTAACTTTGACCAATTTGCATCACATGGACAAAGCTTCAGATTCTCAAGCTGGTTGAAGAAATTCCCTCACAATAAAAATCCTAGAATAAATAATGATTTAAGCTCAATATGAAAGTGTTCATAGATGAGAGTATATATATAGATGGATGGAAATAAATTACCTCTTCCGCAGAGTTGACTCTTACACATAATGAAAGCCGGTTGACAGATGTGATTGATGTTACAAACTTGTTGATATCGGGGTATGTCGTTTCGATATCCGCCTCCCCTAACTTAGGCATATCTTTAAAATCGTAGGAGTAGCTATCTCTATCTGTAAGTAACTTGAAGTACTTCAAAGGAGTGTTTATGGTTGACTAGGCTTCCAACTGGGTTTAGAATTTTTATAGGGACTTTCAAGATAGATTGATTGTTAGGTTGTTATATTTGGATTGATATTTTGGTTCTTCATTAGTGGGTGTTCTTATTGTTTAATTCAGATTGGTCCCTTAGATTTTGATTTTAGATTTAATACATTTTGACACCAAAAAGTGTTGTTGAATTGTTTGAAACAATATAGGTGAGCAAAGTGTCCTTAGCCGACGAGAGTTGAGGTTAATTTACTTTGTGAACATATCAAACTGGACGTTAATGGTTGCTCGTTTTCTTAGATTCAAACGAAAGTTTAGTGTCTGGAAAATTCATTGCTTAGATAATCAACACTCCAAGAGCGGATGCAATTTTCGTGTTTTGAGTTCAAGAATGGCTTTTAATGCAATCTTATTTAATTGTCTATTCTTTTGCCATGAACCCTGAGGATTCCCTTTACCCGATGTCTTTTACCTATTGATTTACAATCGTTTTTTTTTCGTTTTTTTTTTCTTGTTAATTTCTGAATTTTTGGCCAAAACTCTTTAGCATTCTAGCTTAATCTAAACCATCATAGATTCATAATTTATATCGTATTCACTTGGTCTTTGTGGTTCATTCCGTACATATACTATTGCGTTTGTTAAACACTTGCAGTATATTTTCTAGGAAAAAACACGTGGATCACAAGTTGACGTTGTTGCCGTGGACCAATAAACGAGTGCCCTGTGAATTTTTGGTTAAGATTTTATTTAGGAATATTTTTCATTTCATTTTATTTATATATTTATTTATTTTTGTTTCTGTACTAACTATTTATTTATCCTTCGATTATACGAAAGTGGGCACTACGTCAAAACTAGTCGTTGCCATTATTTCTTTGAAACTGCCGCTTTCTCTCTTCTTCTGATTTCTCTTTCTCAGCTTCCCCAAGCAATCTCCCCTTGATAAAAAAGACTTCATCGAAATAATGATCAGATTGATGGTTATGGTGTTAATTACATAGCCTGTTATTAGTTAGTACATCTCACCAATCAATTTTTTATTAGTATAAGTAAAAAAAAAACATTATTTTAGTTGGGATACATAACCATGTATAGATGTCGATTATATAGCCATCTGTTATATCTTAACTGATCATTGACTTTGCGTTCAGATGACCTATAAATTTTAACATTGTACGGCTGTAAACTTTTTCAAATCTATATAAATAGAATGAGGAAAGATCCGCAAGTTATATTATAAAAGAAGAGGAAAAGATTAGCAAGTTGTCAAAAAACAAAAAGAGAGAGACAAGATCCGCCAGCTACACATGATTAATGTCCATGGCGCCATTCAAAGTCGACCGTTCAATGCTTTTGGGAAATGAGAAACAAAATAGTGGAAGATTATTTAAACAAATTTTGTTTACGAAGACAATCGTGTAGTGCATAAACACGAATACTAAACTCTTGTAATACTCCAAATTGATCGTTGACTTTGTAGTCGCGACAGCCCCTAAGTTTGTCAATGTCTCGTTAACAAATTAGCAATTAGAAACATAGTCAAAATAATCATCTCATTCTCATATCTCTCGTTGCTCAAAAAATCTCTCAGCATCTCTTATGGATTCAAACTCGAATCCCGAGTCAAAGCTCAAATCATTCATCCTTCAAATCAGTAGTTTCAGCGAGAGTTGGAATCCGTATTTAGGTTTCGATCCAGAATGGGATTCTATATCTAAGATGATATCAACTATTACTCAAACAATCTCTCTGGTCAGCTCAATTGATTTCGATTCCCAGCCGGAGTCGAAGCTCATGTCACTCACTAATGAAGCAGTCTATGTCTTCAACTCTATGGATTTGGATTCCCAGCCAGATCCGTTAATGAAGCTTATATCTCTCATTTCTCAAAAGGTCTCACTCGTCAACTCTACGGATCTTATTTCGGAGCAGGACACGGATTCAGCGCCAGACTTGGAGATTTTCATGTTACTCATTCAAGAATCATTTAGTCTAACACCGGAGCCAGAGCTTATATCACTCATCAATCAAATAATTTCCCACGTCGTCTTTCGGCAGCGACAGTCGGAGTCAATGCCTGATTTGGAGGCGGAGCTAGAGCCGGAGCCAGATTCAGAGCCAGAGTCGGAGCCGGAGATTGATCTGGAGATGAATCTCATATCTCTCATTACTCAACTAATCTCTCAACCTATAACTTTATCTCTGAAGATATATCTCATTCCTCAAATAATCTCAATGGTCAGTAAAATGGATTTTGATTTGCAGCCGGAGACGGAATTTGTGTCGCTCACTAATCAAGCAGTCTCGCTCTTCAAGTCTATGGATTTGGATTCCCAGCCGGATCCGTTAAGGAATCTCATATCTCTCATTTCTGAAGAAATTACTCATGCCAAATCTATCCGCGTTTTGAAGCGGAACCAGGACCTGAAATTGAAATTAGGGCGAACGACACTCGAGCCAATGATACTCGCACGACATTTCAATCCTGAAACAGATTCGGGAACAAAGTTTTTGTGGCGGAATTCGAACTCGAGCACAGATTCTGACACAAAGCTTTTGGAGCTGGATTCGAACTCGGACAGATATGTGCACATAAAGCCTTTGGAGCCGGATTCAAACTCGGACACAGATTTGGACCTCTATTGTAAAACAATGAGTCTCGATTCCTATCTTATGTCTCTCGTTGGTGAAACATTGAGACTCGAGCCCGAGCCGAAGTTCATATCACTCATCTATCAAATATTCTCACTCGTCATCTCTATGAATTCAGTGTGGAAGAGGCTTATTTTTCTATACCCTCAAGTACAAGTAAAATTGGAAAAAGGGAAATTTCATGTCATTGAAGAAGTCTCGTGGAGCAGCAAGGGCAAGTGGAAGTGTCTCCCTCTAGACTGGAAGAGAATCCGGATAACAGAAGAAGGCCTTTGCCATATTCACTGTCAAACTTGCAATGTCGACAACCATGGGGAATATGAAAAGGCTCCAGTTATGATCAAACACGCTCTTCATCCAAACCATTCTCTCCAACTTGTCTTGTTGAATGGGGACACAACCAGGGAATGTTACTGTTGCGATAATGATCTGGAAGAGGTATTTTATTATTGCTCAGCTTGCGATTATGCTATGAATATTGCTTGTGTAGAGAAACCAAGAGTCTTGTCTTTGGACCAACCAAAGTGGCATGAGCATACACTTACTCAATTTCCAAGAAAGACTTCTGTAACTTGCAACGTTTGTTCCTTGGCATATTCAAGCTGTCCTTTTTATATATGTCCCCCTTGCGACTTTGTGGTTCACCAAAAGTGTCTCAGCTTACCACGTGTCATAAGGATATCTCGCCATTTCCATCGTATCTATTTTACTCTTTCTTTTGACCAAGGAGTTCGATGTTGTGGTGTTTGTCGTAGAAAGATCGACAATGATTATGGGGGTTATTCTTGCAAAAAGGATGGTTGTTCGTATGTAGCACATTCAAAATGTGCCACACAGAGCAATGTGTGGGATGGTAAAGAACTTGAGGGTGAGCCAGAAGAAGACATCAATGAAATTGAGCCGTTTGTGACGCTAAGAGATGGAAGCATACGACATTTCAGTCATGAACATCATCGTTTGAAACTTGATGAGAACACGAGTAGAGATTACAACGAGAATAAGTTGTGCCAAGCATGCATCACTCCGATATATTTTGGTAACGTCTACTCATGTATGCAATGTGATTTCAGTCTTCACGAAGAATGTGCAAAACTGTCTCGCAAAACACATCACCCAGTACATCCACATCTACTTACTCTAGTGGGAAAATCTGACATTATGGATGCTACGAAATCATGTTCAGTTTGTCCTTGGAAGTGCACAACTGGTTTCTTCTATGAGTGCAGGGAAAGAGAATGTCGTTTTAAGGTACACGTGCAGTGTGCCACAATTTATGAGCCATTAGTCCATGAAAGTCATATGGATCCTTTGTTCTTAACATCGAAACCAGGAGAGGAAAGAAGATGTTGTGTTTGCAAAGAGTTAGGACATTGTTCCACAAATGAAACATTCAATTGCATTGAGTGCGACTTTGCTTTGTGTTTCAAGTGTGCTACTTTACCTCATAAGGTGAGGTATAAGCATGATAAGCATATGCTTACTCTTTCTTATGGAGAGGAAACAAGTACCATACCAAATTGGTGTGAAGTTTGCGAGAAAAAAATAAAATCAAAGGAGCGGTTTTATATGTGTGATGAGTATTGTTGTGTCACCCTTCACATAGAATGTATGCTTGGAGTGGACTTATTATATGAAGCCTGGTTCATTTTGGTTCTACCGCAGTAGCAAGGTAGGCGTTCTACCCAACAATCATCATATGTCAAGACCTATTTGCTCATTTTGTGAGAAGCGTTGTCAACACAAAATAGTTTTCCAATGTTTTGGATTAATATCTTGTTCAACTTCTTGTATTCGTGTTAAGGAGTCTAGAGAGATGACCAAGTATTTTGATTGACATCGCTCGTGTTAATTAAATTTTATTATGTTATATCAAAATATGTAAAAGTATACAGTAAAACCTCTATATATTAATATATTGGGACTTTGAAAGTTTATAAATTTACATGATATTACTTTATGGAATTATTTTCATTCAATAAAAAAAATTGAAAAATATTATATTCAGTCTATAATCTTTTTTTTTTTGAATAAATCCAGTCTGTAATCGCTTAAAACATAATTTGATTTTAACATTAGAACTTTTCTTTAAGTTCAGATTCGTTGTTTAGTGATTAAAGAAGAAAGACATTTTTCATCATTTCCACGGTTCCTCATTTTGCTTCTTTTCTCACTTGATCTGTTTTTTTCTTTTTTTTTTGACAAGGGCTCATTTGATCTGTTTAAAACTCTGTTTTCTGGCGCAATAAGAAAAATTATAGAGGAGTTCTATCGAGATTATAACTTCAAATTTAAAAAAGATTAAAAAAACACTAGAATGTACTAAATTTCTTAATTGTATATCTTAATATTAATCATTATTCATTTATGATATTATTGGGTTTATATTTCTCTATAATTAATTCTAATTTTTTTTATCGTAGTATCTTATAATTTTTTGTTATCTTAGATCTTATAAAAATTATTATCTTAGTATCTTATAAATTTACAAAATTATTTTCTTTAAGAGTAGATTTGGAAAAATGCCTCCTTTATGAGTTTTTGTTTGAGAATACTTTTTTCTGTCAAAAGCTACTTTTTATATATAACCTGAAAAATCTATTAATTTAATTTAAAACATTAAATTAATATTTGATGTAACTAACTAACTGTTTTAAAGATATATTTTATCTTTAATATATTTTAACTGTATAAATAAGTATAAGTCATTCCATTGGAATAAATGTCTCTTGGCCTAGGAGTCGAGTAAAAGGTTAACGGTAGTCTAGATCTGCGACCACACAAACCTTGATGCGTTGTTTTCACTTTTCAGTCTTTTTCCACAATTTGATCACATTAATTTGATAATATGGTTACTATATATGTATGACATATCTATGACTCAATATTTGATATAAACTTAAAATATCATGAAGGTGTATTTCGCGGGATACGTGACGATGTACTTTACGTGGTATGAGACGGTGTACTCCGTAGAGTACATACGTTGTACTCCGTGGGGTACAGGATGTGCAAGACGGGTGTACTCAACGATTATACCGTAGTAACGGTGTATTCTAGAGTTATAGAATACATGACATTGTACTTTGATGGGTATAAAACGGTGTGTTCAATGGCTCTATTGAAATTGAGAATAAACTTGAAAACCATCAGCAAACCCATTGTCAAGATCATCAAGGTTGATAAAAATGGAAGTTGAATCAAAGATAAATGAAAACATCTAGTGACTCCAATCCACAACCAAATACCAATTACCATGATGTTGAAGGTCGAAAAGAAAACATAAACTCTTCGTACATCTCACGCTTACCCTCCATCCCTGGAGCAGTCTTAAACAAGATTTTGCCAGTTAGTAAGCAACAAGCGTTTCTTAAGTTTTTCAAGATAATCTATCTCGTTTTGCGATCCATATATCCATGTCCATGTGAACCTTTCAAGACTCGGTATTGAAGATTGAACAACATAATTTAGTTGATTCTCCAAGCAAGCTGGATCGTCAAAACTAGCTTTATGATCCTGAGATCAAACATGAGAGTTAGGCATGAGTGCTAACTACAGTAAAATCAACCAAAAGAAAAGGACTCTATCGAAAAATATACCTTATTTAGTTTGATCTCGAGCTCACGTAAATTAGGAGAATCCTTGAGTAACCGAGCAAGTAACTTTGACCAGTTTGAATCACATGGACATAGCTTCAAATGTTCAAGTTGTTTGAAACAAATGCCCTCACGATATAAAGCCTGCAACCGATAACGAAAAATTCATCCTCATGGTTTAGTAATTAGTGTTGTAAAATGAGATTGATAGATGGACTGAAATAAATTACCTCTTCGGCGTTAACTTTTACGCATAATGAAAGCCGCTTGACAGATGTGATTGATCTAACAAACTTTCCGATATCAGGGTATGTCGAATCAATATGCGCCTCCTCTAACTTAGGCATATCTTTAAAGACGTAGGAGTAGCTATCATCATCAAGCTCAGTTTCACATTCACCCAAATAATCTGTAAGTTTGAAATATTTCAAAGAAGGAGTGTTTATCACAAGCTCATCAAACGATCCACCTCTTGATATCTTTAGGGTTAGTCTCTGCAAGGACGAGACTGTTATACTTAATGTTTCATCATGGTTATATTCATCCCGTTCCACGACTAGATTCTTGAGAACGGGGCAACTGGAAAGAAGTTGATGAAGAGAATTTGAATCTTTGTAAGTCACCCGCTTTAGGAGCAAATATTTTAAGGAGGGGAGATAAGCCATACGAGGAACATCCACGAGAATCTGGTCTTTCAGTTTCAAGATCACTAACGATTTGCTGATATACAAACTACTCGGCAATTTAGCAGGATTCTCAATACAATAAAGAGGAAAAAGGTTGATGCTTAACTCACGGACGCAGCGGAAAACTGCAATTATAATCCATTGTTTGATATTTTGAGGCTTAATTGATCTCCCCAGGCTAAACTTGAGACGCAAGCTTTCTATGATGGGAGCTCTATGTAATTGCAGATTCAAATTGATGAAACTCCTTAACCGCTGTTCTTCAGAAGCTGAATAATTGGTATTATGGTACTCAAGTTTAGGCAACCACATCCAAAGAAACTCCCATCGCTTTGATAAAATACTTGTGCTTACAGCAATTTTAGTTGGAAGAAACAGCAGTACCTTCACGAGCAAGTCATCAGGCAACCTACTAATCTTGTCCATATCTTCATAATCTCCAAGGTTCGTTTGTATATTCTTTTTTGGTTTTAACCAAGATTCTCTTACTGTTGACATAAACACCGACTCTTAAAATACAAAACACTGATCTATCTTAGTAACCTTCAAGAAGAACAGAGGCAAGGAATAATAAAATAAGAGGAACCGAAAAAAACCTAATAAAATATTCATTGTCGAGTATGCTCTGATATATATGATGCCTAGCCGACATGATTTGGGCCTTATATTTCTATTTTCTAATAGGAAATCCCATGAAGCCCTAATCTCTTTCTAACTCTTTTGCAGAATCAATTTAGTAAACTTAGGCCAAATTAACGTAGAAATAGCTCAACGTAAGAATCTAGATTATAAAGAATTAGAAATAGCTCAACGTAGAGTGAGAGTTGCAGACTGCAAAAACACCACGACCAAAGAACATATAATGCAGTATATATATGTTTTTAATAGGTATCTACAATGAAATAATAAACAAATAAAAAACAAAATAAAGAATAATTTCACACTCTTATTGTTGCAAACTGTTTTTTATCACATAATTATAAGTCTTAAAAAATGGCTTTGTCGAAGCCAAGATCTAAAAGTTGAGAAGAAACTTCCAAACTAATACTATCAAGTTTCATATAAATGAAAACATTATAGTAGTACGAGTTGTTGAACCTCGAAAAGAAAGTAACAACTCCTGGATCATTGTCTCACGTTCTGTCTCTAGAGCTGGCTGAAATAAAATTGTCGCAGTCTTTAAGCAACGAGCATTTCTCAAGATATATTTTGCCAAATCCATCACTTTCAGCGATCCATGTATCCCTGTCCACTTGAAAGTTTGGAGACTCGACAACAAACATTCAGGAACAAAATTCAGTTGATTCTCCAAGGAAACTTGTGGATCCACACAACATTTTGTATGACCCTGAGGTCAAACATAAAAGCTTGGCTTAAATATTATTTAGTATATCAAACCAAAAGAATAGGTCTATATCGAAGAAACTTACTTCATTGAGGGAGACTTCGAGCTCTCGTAAATTAGGAGAATATTTGAGCAACCGGACAAATAGCTTTGACCAATTTGAATCGCATGGACATAGCTTTAGATTCTCAAGCTGGTTGAAGACAATACCATCAGGATATAAAGCCTGCACATGATGATGAAGGAATGAAGCTCAAGAAAACCTGGTTTAGTGTTCTAAAATGAGATTGATAGATAGATGGAAACAGGTTACCTCTTCGGCATTGACTCTTATGCATAATGAAAGCCGCTTGACGGATGTGACTGATCTGACAAACTTGTAGATATCAGGGTATGTCGAACTAATATCTGCCTCCTCCAAGTTGGGCATATCTTTAAAATCGAAGGAGTAGCTATCATCAGCACCATCAGTTTCATATTCACCCTTATAATCTGTAACTTCGAAATACTTCAAAGAAGGAGTGTCTATCACAAGCTCATCAAACTCAGAACCTCTTGATATCTTTAGGGTTAGTCTCAGCAAAGACGGGGCATTTACACTCAATCTCTTAAGTTTATACACTTATTAATTTCAAAAATATCAATGAAACTATACATTTAAACATGGATGTCAAATGTTTTTTTTTTTTTTTGAATTATCTCAAATATTATACTAGTC
>Ga0041059_1001103_pt1 | contig 21550 bp, 10 predicted proteins | sample AraColnosormetaG_FD_56232 | JGI IMG/M metagenome (GOLD analysis project Ga0041059, IMG submission 56232) | Arabidopsis roots microbial communities from North Carolina, USA - Col MF nosort | ecosystem: Host-associated > Plants > Roots > Unclassified | place: USA: North Carolina | collected... | reverse complement strand
AAAAAAAAAAATCAAAACATTGGACTCTGTTTATATGTAATGGGGTTTGAATCAAGGTAATATGAAATACTGACCTTGACATTACCGGCTTCTTTGATGGCGGAAATGATCTTGGTTTGATCCAAGATTTGCATGCTCCCAACGGTAGATATCACCACATCAACCTGTTTAATAGCCTTCACTAAGCTCTCGTGATCATTCAAATCTCCCTGACCAAGTCATATAACTAAAAGTTATGGTTATGAAAAACTTATATGAATGAATGAAACAGAGTGTATAAAGTTAAAGCGTACGTGTAGTATTGTGACGCCGAGATCTTTGAAACTCTGGACGGTTTTGCCCTTGACAGGATCGGATAGAGTTGCTTCTCTAACGAGAGCGAATGTGGAGTGGCCAGCTTTGGCGCTCGCTTCTACTAGGAATTTCCCGATGTAACCAGTTCCTCCGATCACCAGAATCTTGCTTTTCTCCGTCGCCATGTTTAGTTTCAAACGATGATAATGAGTGCGCACTCTTTGAGTGGTAAGAAAATGATTTGGAATGTGCTTGAAGGAATGGTTTGGGCACCGCAATTTATGGACCAGACATTGTTTGGTTGATTTACGATAATACCCTTACTGAACCTTACTTCAATTCTAAGATATTCATTTCTTGTTCGTGCCTCCCCATCAAAATTCTTATTAAAATCCTAATTAGCTAAAATAATCACTGGTTAACCGGAAGGTTAAAACCTTATAACTATGATCGTAACCATTATTTAAATAAACTTAATCGATTGACCCCAGGTCCCCAACCCTTAGCCCCCAACAGGATCGTTAGTGAGCTTAAGGGGGTTTGGTCATACGCAAACTAAACTGGTACATAGCAAACCGAAGCCTTAAACCAGAAGAGAGAAAGGAATTAGTAGACTGGTTTATAGTGTACTTATATATGGAATCTGGACACAATATAGATCAAATTCATTGACAAATACATTCTAACATCAATTTTGGTTTGTATTGGTAACACTTGGACAATGATTTGACCATTTGATTGGTGCAAAAAAAAGAAGGAGACTAACCAATTGGAGAAGGTTCGAATATATCGTAACAGCCACTTCATCAATGACGTCACAAATTTCATGAACATATTTAAAGACCAAAGATTTCGTTTTCCTTGTATTTTATTTGAAAGACATTTTTGCCTATTTCATTCATATTTTGCTTTTAAAACGAGAATTATAATTCTTCGACTCCGTGGGATAAGTTTTCTAAAAAATCGAAGAAAGATCGATGGCTCTAGATATCTGCGTGAAGGTTGCCGTCGGTGCTCCTGATGTTCTCGGCGACTGTATGTTCTCTCTCTCTATCCTTTCTCCAATCATCGATCTCCGTTTTGTTTGTCCACATCAAGCTTTGATTTCTTAAATTAGGGTTTTTGATCTGTGATCTATTCAAATGCGTGTGCTTTATTCTATGAAATCTCGATTTCTTTTTCTCAGGTCCGTTTAGCCAACGTGTTCTTCTGACACTTGAGGAGAAGAAGCTTCCCTACAAGACCCATCTGATTAACGTCTCCGACAAACCCCAATGGTACGTTCTGTGATACCAATGATTACTGATGGAGATTTGATTAGCTTAATAAGTAATCCCCAAATCGAAAGCTGTATAATTTGGATGAAAAGTTACAACTTTTATTGTGTTTTGGACACTAAAAGATTCTGTATCTTCTGTAAATTTGTGGGCTTTTGATAGATTTCTCTGAAATTTTTGTGTTTTATAGGTTCTTAGACATTAGTCCAGAGGGGAAAGTTCCGGTGGTGAAGCTTGATGGCAAATGGGTGGCTGATTCTGACGTAATTGTTGGACTTCTTGAAGAGAAATATCCAGAGCCTTCTCTCAAGACTCCTCCTGAATTTGCTTCTGTAGGATCCAAAATCTTTGGTGCTTTTGTGACTTTCTTGAAGAGCAAAGACGCTAATGACGGATCCGAGAAGGCTTTGGTTGATGAGTTAGAAGCGTTGGAGAATCACTTGAAGACACATTCTGGTCCTTTTGTAGCTGGAGAGAAGATTACTGCAGTGGATTTGAGTTTAGCACCAAAGCTTTACCATCTTGAGGTTGCTCTTGGTCATTACAAGAACTGGTCTGTCCCTGAGAGCTTGACCAGTGTTCGTAACTACGCCAAGGCTTTGTTCTCTAGGGAGTCGTTTGAGAACACCAAGGCTAAGAAAGAGATTGTGGTTGCGGGTTGGGAATCGAAGGTGAATGCGTGATGTGGATCCATGCTTCTCTAGTTAATGTTGCTTTAGAACTATTCTTCACTGAATAATAAGAATGCACGAGTATGTGTGTGTTCTTGTTTTTGTTAGAGTTGGTTATCAATAATGATGCGATAAAGCAGCATATCTTTTTTTGATAATATACACCTCTTATTCAATTTGGTATTACAGTCCAATGGTCAATCTCTTGATTATTAGTAAATGCCTGCTACAAGATGATGATGCTATAGTTTCAGACAAACTGGCTGAGTTACTCATCGACGCTTGTGTACTTGATATCTGGATAAAGCTGAGAAGCTTCCACTTCAAAGTAAGGCTCTACTGTAAAATAGGTTTGATCTCCTTTCACAAAAATGGCATGATTTAAAGCCAACAGAAGATCAAGTGGATGTGGAGACTCTGCAACATTTCAAGTATTAGCAAACACCTGATCTTAATTGTTTATGTTTGGTAAAAAAGAGTGTCAAAATTATCTCTCTCACCTGGGATTTTCTTGAGAAGTTTCTCCTATGAAACGTAAGTCTTCTCCAGATTTTTACCAACCTTGCTCTCCCACAATTCGATGATGTCGTTCTGCGAAACAGTGTTCTCTGGAGGATTGATGTAGAGAGTCTTGTTGAGAGTTCTCAATGGCTCTCATGGTGTATGCAGCAATGTCTTCTTCTTTGTTGCTGATTGTTTTAGAACAGAGTAATATCCTTTTTTTCTTTGTTGCCAATCAATATCCTTTTTTTTAGTAGAACACAGTTCAAAGACTGTTCCCGTTTTGTTCTGTTTTTTTTACTAGTTAAAGAGCAAATAGAAGTTGATCAAATAGAGCGTTTGCATAAATTTCATACAATTTACATGATTTTTAAGTGTTCTCTATATCTTTATCTTTACAAGTAAACCGGCAACCATGTCTCCGTGGCTTCAAGGGATTATCTGGCTCCGACTCACTCGACTCTGCAAGTAACCCTCTCAAGCATCTCCTCCTTACTCTCGGCTCATTCTTTAACTTCTTCGTTACGGTCACCGTCTCCGGTTTCTTCTCCTCCACATTCTCTGGCGGATATATAACTTCCTTCTTCAATATTTCAAACTTAAAACTCATATGAACTCCTGGATCATTCTCGCTTACTGAACTCTCGACTACAATTGAATTGTTTATCCCTTGAGTGTTTCCGTTTATGTATGCCGTAAAACTCGCTTCTTCCTCTGCTTCGTCGTCTTTAGGGTTTTCGGTTTCTGTGGCTGTGGTGTTAGAGCTCTCGTCTGGGTTACTTCTGTAGCCACGGCGAATATGAACCTCACCGTCTTTCTTGTCTTTCTCAGAACCTATTCCCATTGTGGCTCCTTTGTTTTCTCCAGTGAGAGTGTAGACGCTCACTGATTTATCATCACCGTTGCTTTTTCCCCAAGTTAGCTTACTGATTCCATCTCTGATGTCTTCTTTAATCTTTCTGCTCATTGAAGATGATCCTTCTCTATTCGTAACTCTCGGATTTCCAAGATTACTCGTTAATGCGCCTTTGGTTTTCTGATGATTGTCATCGGTAGGAATCTCTGTTCTGTTTTGCGTTTCTGTCTTTTTCTCCGGTAGATCTCTCGGTCCTCTCGTGGTTTCTGATGCTGCTGCCATATGTCGTGTGGTTTTGCTTCGCGTTGCATCTTCTCTACCTACCGCCTGAAGTGATCTCTTCGTTTCTTGTAATGCAAGTTTCTCAGTTTCTTTGCTCTTCTGTTGTCCCTGATCTGCTTCTAACTTCTGTACACCGTCGTCATGAAGAACTTTCTTCCTTTCTTGTAACGCAATTTTCTCGATTTCTTCTATCTTCTGTTGTCCCTGATTTGCTGCTGACTTCTTCCCACTGCCTTCAGGAAGGACTTTCTTATTTTCTTGCACCACAAGTCTCGCTGCTTCAGTATTCCTCCCCTGTTCTTGCACTGCCTCTGTTTCTTTCTGTTCTAAATGCTCTTCTGGACGAGCTCCAATCGGAGGTTTCTCTTTTACAGGACTGATATTCTCTTCAGCTATTTTTTCAGTTTCTCCCGGTGGCTTCTCTTTTGTCGCCACCTTTTGTTCCTCCATCCTCAGAGAATCCAGTTTCTTTGATGGAGAACCAGATTGTTGGTTAGTCTGTTTCGCCAGGCGAGTTGGCGTGGCTGCACCGAGAGAAGGCAATTGAGACGCGGACGAAGAAGCAGCTAGGGCTGCAACATTACTTCTACTCCTAGAAAGTGACGGAGACGCCTTGGGCTTTGTTTCTGACTTCGACGGCTGAGCGATGCCTGCAGGACGAAAAGGAGGGCGTGAAGGAGGAGTAGGTGGTGGCGATGGCGAAGAAGTCCCTGAAGAGATACGAGAAGGAGAGTTGGAGGAGAAGAATGGGATGCGAAAACGGAAAGGTGGCATGATGATTGTAGAGAGATGTCAGTAAATGGTAAAGAGTAAATATTTGATTCACTCATCTCTTTGTGTTGTATGTATATGAGTGGATTTTTTTGTGTCCGAATGAGAAAAGATAACTTTTCAGGTAGGTAAAGAAAAGTGATCGGTTTCTCTAGTGAGGTTATCTTTGGAATCTCTCTTCAATTGATGTTTTTGCTCCTTAGGTTAGAAGAGAGCTTTATGGAGAAGCAAAGAACAACAAAGAGAAAACTTGAAAGTGAAGACATGCAAGTTGTTTCGTTTTTTTGAAGAAAGACCAAGCAAAAGAAAAACCCATGCCTAGCTGAAAATATCAGACGTAATATATGTGTAGATAAGTGTTCTTCTTATATTTCACCAGCTACAGTATAAAAAAACACATGGAGAAAAGTTTCATTAATTCTGGAAAAAAACTGAATCATATTCAAGAAGAATGAGTGAAACCAAATCATCTCTTAGCTATTATGTGAAATTCAATTCATCACCATTTCACTCATGTTTATTCCACTAAGCACTCATCTTATACGTTCGATATAGACCTATCATAATAATTAGTGTTTCTGATTAACCAAGAACTTTTGTATTTCGTTTTCATAACATTTTTAAAGCTTATGTATACAACTATACATACATAATTGTTCTTTACTGTGACTCGGATCTAAAAAATAACCAAGAAAATCCTTTCAAAAGGCCTTAGACTCTAATCAACCAAATATGAACTACCAATGAGACCATGGACAACTTTTTGGTCGTTTTCATTAGACATGAAGTATTTACAACAGAAAATAGATTAGATTTGGATATAGGAATTTTATCACAAAAGGAAACGATAATATCCCTTATGTTCTTATTCTTTTTTTTCAAGTTTTCTCGGTTATGTCCTTATTCTCTATGCATCAAACTTTTGGTGGCTCTTATAAAAATGCTTGTCATTACAGATGGGTCTCTTCCATTACATCACACTTAAAGTCATTAGATCCAAGGTCCAGGAGAATATTTATCTATATCATTTTGAAATGGTAAATGAAAATGATTTTCTTTAACAAATATCCACGAACTTTGGTTAAGGAGATAAGGATGATAACGTATCGAATCCTTTATTTGTCCAATCTCTAGCATTTTTGCATTCGTTTCATTATTAGTTGATGCTGGGAATAGAACTTAAACTATCATTCAAACATCTTTTAATATGCTTTGGATGTGAAAATATATATTAGGATATCTACAAGGGCCTAAATGTACGCAGTTTTTAGCAACTAGTTCACTTTTCCTCCCACATAATTAGCCAGAAACGATGCCCAAATAATGGTTCATACATCATCATTTAGTTACATGATTTTTTTTTTATATGTACAATTTAACTACAGAATACAGAATTGGCATATCTTTCTATTTACTTGTGACTTCATATCAAAACCTTTTCGTTCCAATAATGCCATGTTATATGCACTATGTCTACTAATATTTTGTTAAGTTAATCAATCACCACACAAATTATCTTAATAATGGCTTACGTTAAGATCTCGAAAACTGTGAACGAATATACAAAAAAATAAGTATTGGGACTATATTGGAGAATTGTTGTAATCTTTTGTCTATCATAATCACATTACGCCAAGTTGTTCAACTTACCAACTTTAACCTTGCGTTTTTAACCGGTTTATCGATATGATCAATCGGTTCCAACTTTTAATCTGCTTAGACGTGTATTATCCTTCTGTTGATTGTTTAGATTCTTCTTCTGAAAATTTATCAATCATATAGATGCGTAGACGAACATACGACTATATATATAACTAACTAAATAGCTGCTCCTAACTAATACTAATGCGTCAGTTGTGCGTTATGTTTTACATGAACTGAAAACACCAAAAAAAATCTTTGAAAAGTTTTGAAACCCGATATTTTAAGTTGAATAGACTTTGTACTTAAATCAACTGGTAATGATAAATTGGTTCATTTCTTAATTATTACTTTACGTTTTATCACACTTTCCATGTGAGTTTTTAACAAGATACACTTAATTTTCAGAAAAATACATCAGAAATTATTACTATGGCGTTACGAATGACTCTTTTGTAGACCATTAATATGGTTGTTATCGTGAGTAAAATATCTTTAGTATCAACTTAATTATTATAGACCACTAATATGGCTGTTATCGTGAGTAAAATATCTTTAGTTTTCAACTTAATTAATGAAAAGCTAGTGAATTGAAAAAGAAATTAAAATAGAAAACTCTCCAACTTGCAGAATCTAGGAACTCTCTTTTTCTCCTCCTTATAAGGAACCCTGCCTTGCTATTCATTTTATAGAGCAACTTTCAACACTCAGTACTCTCTCTTTTCAATCTCTTTCCTTTCCATCTCAAGTTATAAGAAATTAATGGCGTCAAACTCAAGAAGTTCAATCTCACCATGGACGTTTAGTCAAAACAAGATGTTCGAGAGGGCCTTGGCAGTTTACGACAAGGACACACCCGACCGATGGCACAATGTGGCAAAAGCTGTCGGAGGGAAAACTGTAGAAGAAGTGAAGCGCCACTATGACATTCTCGTCGAGGATCTCATCAACATCGAGACTGGTCGTGTCCCTTTGCCCAATTACAAGACCTTCGAATCTAACTCAAGAAGCATCAATGACTTTGACACAAGGTATATAACTAAATATCTATATATGATGCTCTCGATATATTTTGATAATCATTCTAGTGATTTTGAGAAATTCTCTCAAAAAGTTCTTGTAAGTTATATTTCTTTGGTTTAAACGTGCTCTTTATGACTAGTTTGCCCAAAATAGCATATATTAAGTATGAACTTTGGATTTTTGGGATTCTGATATTTTATTGTTTCTTTGTGTCTTCTTTTCTTTTTACATATTAAATAGTTTGTTTAGAAAGTTTCTACAAATATAGTTTACTTACATACTATTTTTTTGCTTAAATATAAATGCAAATTGTTCTATTTGTTTTAATCAAATTCTATATTTAAAAGCATGAAACACACCTATTAATACAGTAAAGGGAAAAATTCACATGAAATCTAATCCTTTCATGTACTTCATCACATGCACATTGTCTTTAACAGTTTTGAGGCACGAAACATTATATCATGATAAGATAAATGTACATAAATAGATAAATTGGTTAATTCTACTTATGTCCATGGTCGGTGGTTGACATTAGTGTATTTATATTACAAGTTGTTAAACTCGAGTTTAGGAAACCCTTAATGAACGATATCTTCAAGTTGTTAATTAAATATGTATGTGATTGGAATCTAATCAACATGCTTGAAATTATTGATAAAACATGCCTTCATTTATGCTGATTTAATTAAATTCTTTGTGCAGGAAAATGAAGAATTTGAAGATCTAACATCAGCGTGAAGAAGTCCTTGTAAAGATTCAGAAGGAATATGTGATTCTTCTGTCTACCGATTATGTAATTGTATTTGATCATTTGCTTTCATAGTTGTCTCTATGTTCTATTCTAATTGAAGAAATTAAAACTTGGTTATATATATTTTAATTTCAGCCCAAAACAAAGCTTATACATTTTAAGTAATCAAAATAAATCAAGTAGAGAATATAATAAACCTTTGAAAGCCGACAAGAATATTGTTTTTCCTAATTGGGAAAGAGTGATTTATACAAAAAGCGTGCCAAAAGAAGAAAGCAACAAGTAGCTGCTGGGGATTGGCTTAATTAAGCAATTTATGTTTTCTTAATCAATACTTTTAATTTTCAGAGGTAATCTATTAAATTAAAATCATAAGATGTAATCAGAGAACATAGACAGATGCATTGCCCCTCTACGAGTTTGATCATTGATAAAGCAAAGTATGTTTAGCTTAATTTATCTATTTATTTTCCTTTCTCCTCTAAAATTTTCTGTAATCATAACTATTTAAGAACGAATTTTCTTCTACAATGGTGAAAATGTAGTGTTTCAAATCAATGACAAAATTTGATTTACAAATTATATTATAAAAAAAAATCAATGACGAAAAGTATCTTAAGAAGTTGACAATACATGAGCTTAAATAACTCCAACTCCAACAAGACCTAAAATCATTTTGTCGGTAACACAGCCATAACAAATTGTGTTATCACTATCAGCATGTTACACTGGGCTACTTCCTATGGGCTTTCATGGGCTGATTGTTATATAGCCAGGCCTTATAAACCATGGAAACAGCCCAACATAGAATCAACAAGGTGGCCGACTAAAACGCTAAACGAAGTCGTCATACGGAAGAAGAAGGATCTCATACTTTATGGTATTGTACAAAGTACTGACTTTGATACGGGAAGCTTTTTGTATACGTAGTTTCTCTTTTGGCCCACTTTCTTTTTCTCAATGGAAGAAACATAATTTCGATGAGAATAAGAATTTATGAAATTAATAAATATCAACAGTTTCCCACACAAAATGGTCGCGAAAGAAAGTCGAAAAATATCATTTATAACCAATTATTACATATGGTAGCTTAGATACATAGGTCGTGACGACACAGAAGAAAAGAAGAAGATACATAGGTCGTGAGTTCTATAATTTTGGCCTCATCTATGAATTTTATAACAATGAGAATCTTCTCTTTTTCTGTTTTTTAGAAATTTTCTTTTCACATGTTTTTCTTTTTGGTACAGAAGTTGGAAGGTGACAGATCTACAGTAGACTCAAATCATATGGTTACAATTTTGGACATATTTCACATCAAACATTTTAAAAAGTTCAACTTTGATCATAACGCTTGCGTATTCATATAATTTGTCATATATATCTATAAAAAAATTCTAAAATCATTGTTATATCTACCGTTACAATATATCAAAAAATTAAAATATTGATACGGATAAGTTAATCTGCCAAAAATAATTCTGTTAATTAACATTTTATTCATGATTATATAAAAAGGTACTATAATGGCTGCATTATACGTTTACAATGTTTGCATTATTATTATTTTGTTTTCTTGTATTAAAATGTTAATTATAGTGTTTTGTATTTGGCTATCTAAGTTAGTACAGCAGAATTGTTTGTGTTAAGCTTAAATGTAAAAAAGACAGAAGCATAAACTAGAAGCAACAGAAGCTGATTACAAGTACGATCCGGGTAAAAGACAAACAAAATAAAATAAAAAGACTAAAAAAAAAAGGCAAACCAAAATTAAAAACATTAACTAAGCAAACAAAAGATCCATTGATTGATCCAAAGATCGTACAAACTACAAAAACCTAGAAGAAGGAAAACATTAAATAAACAACAACAACAAAAGTAGATTAAAAGAAAATCTCTTACATAATCTCTCAATTAATCATATGATCACTGATTAGAGAGTAGTTGTTGGTGTTGGTGGTTTCTTAGCATTGTTCTTGTTGTTATGCATCCAAACTTTGAAGACTTGTCTCTTCACTCCGATCTCGCCGCAGAATCTCTTAAGCTCTTCTTCGTCTTGCTTGTTCATCCTCCACCCTAGCTTCTCCGCAAAGTCCATCATCCTCTCCTTCTGATCCGTCGTGAACTTTGTCCTGAATCTTTTCTTAGACGACGACATCGAAAACGCCATTTGTCCCGCCGCCGCACCAGCTCCTTCTCCGCTTGATTGTCCGTACAGATTCAGATCTTCACTAGACGACTCAGCTCCTCCTCCTCCACCGCCGTAAGCAACGCTCATCGGCGTCACCATTCCTCCTCCTCCGGGAGGACTCATTCCATACTTGTGGTGGTGAATCGGCTGATAATTCGGTGGCGGAGGAAGCATGAGTGGGTTAAGCATCATATTCGGCGGCGGAGGTCTTCTCCCTCCTCCTCCACCGTATTGGTTATGGTGGTAGTGGTGATGACGGTGGTGAGAGATCAAATCCGAGCTTCCAACGCCGTCCATTTCTTTCCGGTGGAAATTACGGTGACAATCACAAGCAGCGCATCTGAGAGCTTCGATTGTTCCTTCTTCACCACTCGGCATAAACTCGCCGCATCCGTCGTGAACACTTCCGCCGACGCTCGCCGCATGATTCTTTAGACACTCACGGTATCTTACGGTGGGTTTAGCTGCGGCGGAGATGGAAAACGAAGAGGGAGACTTGGATTGGTGGTGATCTAGGGTTTGAGAGTTGCAAGAGACACGAGTGTTGTTGTTATTACCATTGCAATTATCATCAATATTAGTACTAATGATGTTACTAATAACAACACCACCATTGTTGTTGCCATTGTCTTCTCTTCTTCTCTCTATCATTTCATGGCTTCTCATATCCATTTTTTTTCTTGGAGATTAATAAATTAAAACCCAAAAGGATCTTAATTAAAAGAGATCAACAAAATAAAAAAGACTTTTTCTTCAATGAAGTTTATGCCTGAAAAAGAACATGATAATGAGATTACTAATAAGGCAAAAAAGAAAACTAAATGGCAGTGAGAATCAGAGACTTACAGAGGAGATAAGATGAACAAGTACACGAGGAAAAACCCAGTTTTTGCAGGACCTTAAACTCATTTAAAGCTCAAAGCTTTTTGCTTGTGAAGGGTTTTAATGGAGAGAGAGAGAGAATAGAAGAGATTTGAGGAACTTTTGGGATTAAACTAAAAGGAGGTTTTTAGGGCTAAATTGGTTTTTTTAAGAGTGAAAGAAAGAAGAAACCATGTTTGATGTCTCAGTGCTCCCAACAAGCCAACCTTTGAGATCGGATTATAAGAGACAATTTGGTTGCTTGTGGTGAGGCCATGAGAGAAAGAGATAAGAGCTGAGCCCTTTGTGAGAGATGACACTAATGTCATACCCTACTACTATATACTTATACTTATTAAGTACTTCTTTATTATACTTCTTCCATTAATCTGTATTTATCATTTTAGTATTATATTTTTAAATGCGCTTTTATAACCTTTTTATATATATTTATGAGGGCTTCTATATTTTTAATGAGAAGAGAATTTCTGAATTACTATTTCGATTATTTGTGTGTGTTTACAAGAGATTTATCCTATAATATTGTTACTTTATAGTACTTTAGAGCAGAATGTGATTTGTAGTTTATTTACTGACCCTTTTACTATCAAACTTAATCATAAAGACAGATTAAAATGAAAAAGAAAATATACAGAAAAATAATAATATGGGAAACTATTATTTTGTGGTTTTTGGCTAATTAATTATTATTTTTACTCTATAGTTAACAGGAATAATTGTAATTTTTTTAAGATATGTGGAAATTTGTCACAGTTTTTTGGAAACAGATGTACTTCTGGCTATATTGAGTTCAATCTTCAAGTTAATGCGAGTCCGATAGAGTGTCCTCCTGATTATATATGTCTTTTTTTTCTATATGAGAGTATCCAAAAAGTTTTAGTAGTTCTTAACATTGCATAATTAATATTCGTTGAATCAAATGATTTATTTTTGTATGAATTGATTGGTCTAGTACTACTCTAAACACATAGTGGTTGAATAGTAACTTGAAGCACAAAATTTCGTAATATGTGTAACTCGCATGAAACTGATGCAATAATTGACATTCTATCTCGGGTTTTTATGAGCTCATTTTTACTGTGTACAGTACGTCATTAACGCGTTTACTATAAATAAATTTGCAAAAATATAGTACTACTTGAAAATTGGAGAAAAATTATACAACAAAAAAGCTGGATAATGCACCGAAATGGGCTTAGACTGTTGCTTGTATGTTCAAATAGTTAATCTCTTGTAAGCATACTATATTAAACAATTTTAATAGTCAACCTAATATTAATTTAACTAAAACATTGTAATTTGTGCCAAATGGATCATATGTAGTAACTTGATGGTATCGGATAATCTTATTACGTAATCTTTGTTTCTGTATTTTACTATTTTTCTATATAGATTGTGTTTTTGTCACTATATACCTTGAAACTGTTGGATAATACTCTTATCTGTAGACATAATTTAGCACAAACAAAGTAACTACATGATTTGAATTAGCTAAATTTCCTTAATTAAGATGAAATAATGAGATATATTCATTTTAAAATGAAAGAAAAAAGAGAGAGAGAGGTGTGTGGGTTGCAGAGAAGGGCAGTGCAGAGAACAACCGACAAGGTCAAGTTGGAAGCCCAGCCACATGCCCTGCCACATTATGGGCCCCCTTCTCTCTCTCTCTTCCCTCCTTCTTCATTATTACATCCCTCTCTCTCGCTCCTTAATCTTTTTTTTTCAAACCCTAATTTGTCCAAACACCATTTCTTCTTACTCATGTCTTTTCTTCTTTCCTATTTCACTCTACCCCTTTTTACTTTTCCTTTTAATATACTATATAAAATTACTTGTTATTATTAAAATGTTTTTACAAGTATAATACAACTTGTATAGTCTTCATCAAGATTAATAATACTCAAGAAAGCCATATTTTGTGGACCATGTCGTCCTAGCATGGAGATGTTTTCCTATTGAAAGCTTAATCACAGGCTCTACTGTAATGATATCTCATCAGTACGTTCATCAATATACGACTAATAGTCTAATTAGTTTCACAAATTATCTATGCGTACGTACGTGTGAATAATTAGACATGCAGATTAGTTCATTTCATTAATTAATGCTTGTTCTAATTGGCTCTACATTCATATTAGTTACTTTGAGAAGATGGAAAATACAAGAATATATATCACAACGTCAAATGCAATAATCCATGCGTTTGAATAAATGTTAAAGATGGTCGCAAAACAAAACAATCTTCAGATTAATTTTAGTTTTGATAAGAACAACAAAAAAAGTAATCGTCATAGCCTCTGCAGAATTTCCCATGGACAACCTGTCACACGATAATTACTTCTCTACCATAACATGTTTTGTCCCCTTTTGCATTATGACCTCATTCTCTTTCTAACCAAATTTATTTATTTCGCTTTAATTTAAATTCGAATCCAACCCAAACCAATGATTTACTAGCTAAATTTCGAACTGTCTAACAATTAGTGTATTAGTATTTGTTTTTTTGGCACCGTCTAATAACTATTTATTGATGGTGCTATCAAGTTTATAGAGATTAGGTTTCTGCTCAATTGTGAATCATTTTCACAAGAAATCCATAAGAAATGGTTAAGAAAATAACTGCAGCCATTTCTCAAATCATATTTATCTTCTAAAAATCATTAGATTTCAAAATATCTATAACTCTGGATTATCTATTGCAGAACCTTAACTATATAGACTGGTATAATCTGTGTTTATGTACTTAAAAACATAGAAACAGTATATGACAAGATTATGAACATTGCTTTACAAATTCACTCGTACAGATTTTACTAAGTTAATTATCTTGGAAGTTGGAAACATCATACGTTCTCTGACAAGCTAAACCCCAAACAAAATTTGAGGATCTCTATCTGATACGATTTAAGATCATGATGTCTCTAAATTGTGTAACACAAAAAAAATCAACACTACACTATAAGACTTACGCATTGGATATGAACAGTGTGCAAATTCGACCTTTTTGACCTACAAAAAAAGATTTAAAGTCCAATACAAATCATGGTTAATACGATTATCAAGCTTACCATCAGATTCCATTATTTTAATTATTGCTATATTTATATTATCTTTATATTATATTATTATCAAAGTACGAAGACTTTGGTAGTTTACTTTCTCTCGTCAATAAAAGTTTTAAGGTACACCTCTACGTATGCAGACAAACAACGATGATATCTGTCTCAACATAAGATTTAAATCTAATTGCTACCACAATGTAGTCTCTAACATTGATCTTCTTTTTTTGTCTTTTAAGAACAATGATACATAAATACTAGTAGGAGAAATTTCGATATGCATCTAACTTCTAAGAGATACTTCCAGGAAAAGCATAGAGAACAACACTTTAAACTATTACTCAAAAAGAAAAAGAAAAACACTTTAAAACAAAAACAAAACTACAAATGAAATTTGACGTCAACAATTTATATTAGACATGTGAAGATGGGATATAAAAACTGAAAATTATTTTGTTATATTAATATGAAGTTACTAAAGCAAGACTACTGAAAAAAAAAAGATTAAGAGAGGGAGAGAAGTGATAAGAATTGTGAAGACATGAAATGTCTATATTCACACAGAGAATCAAACCAAAAAAGTAAAAAACAAAGCAGTTTGAAGTAGTAACAACTGTAGAACCCAACAATGTCTGAATCTCTCTCTCTGCCACTCTCCACGCTTCCCCGCAAGCAACCCTTTTTCCTTTTTTCCACTCTCTTTTTTTTTTCTCTTTAATTTTTTCTTCATATGATTTTTTACACCTAAGTGTAGCTTCTATGGTGTAGCCGTATAGGGACATTTTGGGATTTGGAATTCGTAATCTCACCAACATGGTTTCACTACATTATTCAATTCTCTATCCGGTTCATCTAAACCGATCTCTGGTTAATTAAAAGCATTCTAAAGAGTTGCATAATGCAGACTATGCAGTTACTAGCTACTGCAATGGTGAGTTAAGGGATTAGATAAAGTTCATGGAATATGCTTATGTAACCATTAAAAATATATTTTATACAGAAAAAAAAAGTTAGCTGGGAAATAAAAATGAATGAAAAGGAAAGCAGTGATTTGTCCCTATCAGCTCTCTATTCTTTCTGAAAAACAAAACTTAAGGGTTTTGTGTTGCAACTTGTTTTATAGCCAAAACCAGAACTACTCTCACTTCACTGTTTCAGAACACTTTTCTTTGTTGTTTTCTACCAAAATTATGAGTTTTCTTTGTTTGCCTCTCAAGTCTTCCCATGCTTCACTTTCTTACTCTACTCTCTTACTTACCAAACACAGCTTTTATTGTGTGGAGGAGAAAGACGGATCTGTGTCTCACTTACAGTGACATAGGCAACAAACCAAGCACAAGTTTCATCGACCCCTCTTGTCTTCAAACTGATTATAGAAGATCCCATAACTAATGTATCATCAATAGGGTTTCTTCTTTTTCTTCCATGTGATTACAGATTGTTACTGTGTTTTGACAACTCGACGCAACAAGGACATAACCTCTGTTTATGACTTTCTTGTGACTATTCTTCCTCGGCCAAAAACCATGTGTTAGTTATTTTGTATGGAGACGTCGCTCTGTTTTAGAAATCAAATATGTTGCTCTGTTTTAGATACGAATCAGGAAACGCTTTAGAGGTTTCTTTAGACGAGTTCAAGTCTCCAACAAAAAGAAAATCGATGTCAAGTTCATTAGCTAAGCTTAAATCTTACATACTCTTCACTTAGCTAAAGAAGATTTCTGTTCCATGGCCATTTTTATTCTTATTTCCAAGCTGTGGAACAAAGACTTCTTCACCAGACAGTAGCTGAAGACCACCGGACCAGAATCCCTATCACGCTATGAGAGACGATAATTTAAGGTGCAAAGTCAGCTACGTTTGGCCCCATGCCCTGTTAAGAAGGCAAACATAACTAAATTAGAAGAATACAATGTATAAAACATTGCTGCTATTATTGTCACTAGTCCATAATTCACAACCAAGTATTTCAGCATTACAGAAAACAGTGACTTGGATAAGAAAATATTCACTTCTATAAATGTTCAATCCACTGTATATTTTGCATTTGCTTGTGGCAATGTGAACCATTAGTACACCAGAAGTAGGTGAACTTATCAACTATTAGAAGTCCTAAATGACCATTTTCTTCCATCTCATCAAGGTTTAGTGGAGGCATACACTGCCATAAACGTGATTACGTTGAAACACACAAATATCACTCTGATGCATAGGCTAAGGCTGAGGACTAAATTAAGATAAGCAAAGGACTGGACATGAGTAATCTATCAACTAAAATCAGAAGATCAAATAGGTCTATCCAGCCATTGAAATCAACCTCAAACCAATTCCCTACATAGATGCTATCCTGGAACATCCTAAGCTCCACAAAACTACCCTATCTTCTCAGGTGACTTGAGTATTTTCTTACGAACTAAAACCAATTTACACAGATCTTAATTATAAGAACATATACCACATGCATAGCAAGTGAAAGTAAAATGAGTTGAAGCACTGAGATTGACTTTAGGAGACGAGAAAAAACACGTTCGTACTTACTTACTCTCAGCAAGTAATAGCAATAACACAATCACTCAATGCTCTCTCTATCTAAAGAACATATTCAACAATAACGGTACCAAAATTCAAGCAAAGTAGAAAGCAGAGGACATGTATTTTGCATATTAACCACTGAGATACTAAGTTGCACAATGTAGCTGACTATACCCGATACTGAACACATTATTAAGAGGGTCCATAAGCTGCGGCTGTTGTTGCTGATGTTGTTGATGTTGCTGTTCTTGTTCTTGTTGCTGAATGTCTTCCAACTGTGGAAACGAAAGAGCAGCTCCGGCCGTAGCAGCCGCAGCATTAGGTGGTGTATTTTTAGATTCAATGAGCCGCCACAAGTACCAAGACGCTACTGATCTATACGGACGCCATTTCTCGCAAAGCTGCTCCATTTTGGATGGACGAGGCAAATCCTCCATACCATTAAGCATCTGCACACCCTTCCTTACACCAAGATCATTAACTGGTAACACATCAGGTCTATGAAGAGAGTTTATCATAAACATATGGACCGACCATGACCCAATCCCATTCACCATTGTTAACATCGTGAACAAAGATTTCTCATCCATATTCACTATTCCAGAATCCGACAAGATCCCATTTTGATATTTCCTAGCAAGATCATGAAGGTAACTCGCTTTACGCCCGGAAACACCAATTTGACGAAGCTGTTGAGGTGTTAAAGGCAATACATTCTCTGGCACGACGCCGTTTTCACCGCCGCATAAGGCAACGAAGCGTGTGTAGATTGAATTACCTGCTTTAGCTGCTAATTGCTGATAAAGAATGCTTCGAATCAACGCCAAGAACGGAGTCTGAAAAGTCTCGAACGTTGGTGGTGGATGAATGTCGATTAAAGACGCGAGCAGAGGATCAACACTTCGGAGATGGTGAAGAGCTGCTTCAAGCTCGCCTTCACAAGTGAGAGACCTTGCTTGGATTCTCGGCACGGTTACAGTGCGTGACTGTGATAATTTACTCTTCGTTGCCGGTTTCGTCGTCGTCATCTGAGAAAGGTTATGCTCCGGATTGAATCCGTCGGAAGCGTCGTCGTCGGGTGAAAGTTTTCTGATTTTTCGAGGACGGAGAGGGATCTTGGTAGGTGGAGACGATACATTGCCTAATTCAGTGACTTGTGGTGCTTCAATGGTGGTTGATGAGACGATTGAGCCAGAAACTCCGGCGGATGAGGCGGAGTCGTCATCGTTGGTTTCCGGTGGAATTGGATTAGGGGTTTCGTGATTGGGTGATTCCGGTTGGTTTGGAGGAAGAGTATGAGATGATGGTTGAGAAGGTGAATGTTCACCCATGTGAAATTGAAGATTTCGAATTGATAGAATTAGGGTTTTTGGTCGCTTCAGAGACGAAGACGAAGAGAATCGAAAACCTAATCGGAGAATTAGCCACGACCGAGTGAAGTTGCGTCTCGGGTCTTGACGTTAATTCTTCTCTAACGCGCTTTTCATGAGAGTGCCCTTCACGCTCCGACGTCCTCAATATGGGCCTATCTTAATAAGCCCAATATGGTTTTGCTTGGGTCTTTAAATTGGGCTCAATAAACCCTACAGTTATTTTATTAGAGGTCAAGAACTAGTCTTTGGGTTGTGTGAGCGAGGAAAATAGTCTTCACCAAAAAAAGAAGGAAAGAAAGTATTTGATGTATTTTTTTTCGTATAGACTAAAGATCTGATTGAGTAATGTTTATGTTTATAATAAGATCTGATGGGAGTATTTTACATGTGAAAAATGTGGAGGAAAGAAGAGACTTAATCAATTATAATTATATATGTAAAGAAGATATTATAAAGTTCAAAAAAAAGAAAAAAAAAAAAGTAGATATTGTAAAGTTGTGGTCAACGAAAGAAAAAATGAGTGATGAATGGAGACAGTAAGATCAGATCACAAAGACGTGTTTGGTGTGATTTGATTTGATTATGTGTCTTTTTCTGTGTTGGCCTCCTCTTACATTTCTCTCGTTTTGCTCATGTATTCTCCGTGGGGTAGTTTGAGCAAATGTTTGACAAACTCCATAAACATTGCAATTTATATTTATTGCAATTGGTACGAAAATTATTGATGTATAATTGACTAGTGGATAGGAAAGTTATAAATATATGATATTGATGTAAAACAAACTTACAATATTTTAAAAATTCAGCATATTCAAAAAAAAGAGAGATATGTAAGCTTTTAAAAATCAATTGACACCACACCACACAGATCAATTTTCACACACGCAAAAATACCATTATAAACTATGATTTCAGTTATAATAGTTAAAATACAATTCAAACAAATAATTTTGGATTGATCTCTTTGTGATCATGCTATAGAATCACTTAAATGACCCAAACAACTTTATATAATGTATGTTGTTTGGATTCTATACATTACTATTTTTATTGCACTTCCATTCATCATTTTTTTTCTTCTTGATTTTCTGTCTTTGTATACTTTATTTCTCTTATCTGTTAACGTGTAAGTAAGATGTGGATGTCTTATCCAAGTGGACACATTTCCATAAAATCATAAAATTATGAGATATGTTTTATTAAATATTAGCCGGTTTTGGAAGACCTCATATTCCTATGAATTTACAGAAATATTACCAAAATAATTGCATATATTTTAATAAAATTTAGAATTTTAGGAAAAAACATGCCAAGTGGTAATAAAAGAGAAAAGAATCCAAAATAAAATAAATTATCCAATTATCCCAAAAAAAAAAAAAGAAGCAAAGCTATATTTCTATTTATTTTTGTCTAAATTTGGTTGATGCGACGACTGGAACTGTGATCTAAAAAAAAATGCCTGAAGCAGTCTAAATAATTCTTCTTCTCTCCAGCAATTAAACACTACATTACAGCCGTATAGACCCAAATCCTTTTTCGTTTTTTTTTTTTTAATAAGACGGCATTTCTCTCTCAATCCGTTCTTATCCAAGCAAAGCTCCGTCATCAAATTCATTAGATCTTCCAAATTGAGTTACAAAGTCCAAAGTCGGCTCTTTTTTGGCATTTTCCGGCTTAGAATAGGCATTTTACCTCCAGGGGGGCTAAATAGTGAAGCTTTTTTGTTTGTTCTTGAAGATATAAAGAAAGATTTGTAGATTAGGATTTGAGAAACTGTAGAAGATAGAATCAAAAGATGAGTTTCAGGGATGATAATGAGGAGGCTAGGAATGATTTGCGTCGGCCGTTTATTCACACCGGAAGCTGGTACCGGATGGGTTCGAGACAATCGAGTATGATGGGTTCCTCTCAAGTTATTCGAGACAGCTCTATCTCTGTTCTTGCATGTGTTTTGATCGTTGCTCTTGGCCCTATTCAATTCGGATTCACTGTAAGACAAATTCAAAATCTCAACTTTTTTTACATTTTTATTCCCTTTGTAGAAGAAAGGTGTGACTTTTGGTGGAAAAACTAGTGTGAGCTGGATTTGATGATCTTGGGTTTGGTTTGATTTGTCATTTTCAATGCAAGTCTGGTGATTTGAAAATCTCATATTTGGTGAACCGAGATGATTTTTTCAAGTTTGCTGACAGATTTAGAGGACTTTGAATTGGGAATTTCTGATTGTTTGCTTAAACCTTCCATGTTTGACTTTGATCACCATCTTTTAGTACTCTGTGTTTGGTCCTTAAACCCTCCATCCTTTTGTTCAGTGTGGTTATTCATCTCCAACTCAAGCTGCAATCACCAAGGATCTCGGTTTAACAGTATCTGAGGTAATGGACTGATCATTGTCTAGAGCTGTCTGGTTTTTATCATTGCTTGTTTAGCCGTGTTTGACTTTGATGTACCACTCCATGTTTTAGTACTCTGTGTTTGGTTCTCTTTCCAATGTGGGTGCTATGGTTGGTGCAATTGCCAGTGGTCAGATTGCAGAATACATTGGACGAAAAGGGGTATACTTTGTTATCTGATTCTTGATCGTTCTGTTTTAGATCCATTTTATAAAGTCCTCTTTCTTGCGTTCTAAACATCTTATTGTGTTTTCTTGGACAGTCTCTTATGATTGCTGCAATTCCCAATATCATTGGATGGCTTTGCATATCATTTGCAAAAGTGAGTTTTTGTCGTTCTCATACCATAAATTGGCGATTTGATTGTGTTGCTTGACTTTAACTCTTTACATCATTCTGGTTTTGTAGGATACTTCTTTTCTTTACATGGGAAGACTTTTAGAAGGCTTTGGCGTTGGGATCATCTCTTACACTGTAATACTGAACTTAACTAGCTATTTACTTATGGAATAACGGTTCAGTATATTAATGCAACTCGGTTCGTGATTTTAGGTACCTGTATATATCGCTGAGATAGCTCCACAAAATATGAGAGGAGGATTGGGTTCGGTTAACCAGGTTAGACATGTGTAGTGACTAATTCCTGTTTTGACTTTTGTGTACTGACTCGTAATGCTAAACAAGAAATGTTGTGTAACTTCTTGCTGTAGCTTTCTGTGACAATTGGAATAATGTTGGCGTATTTACTTGGCCTCTTTGTTCCATGGAGAATTCTTGCAGTTCTGGGTAAAATCTCATTACACGGCCTGAGACTATTTTGTGATTATGAATAATTGCTACGCTCTAATCACTTTCTCTGTTCTCTTCCTTTATCTTTAGGGATATTGCCGTGTACATTATTGATACCAGGTCTCTTTTTCATCCCCGAATCCCCTCGCTGGCTGGTAAGCCTTACAGTAGTTTGCTTATTCTTCTTGAGTTTAGTGCATATTTTGGTTACTCCACTCTTTTTTTTTTTTTTAATAACATCATTAATCATCTCTGATGGGA
>Ga0041059_1001102_pt1 | contig 21550 bp, 19 predicted proteins | sample AraColnosormetaG_FD_56232 | JGI IMG/M metagenome (GOLD analysis project Ga0041059, IMG submission 56232) | Arabidopsis roots microbial communities from North Carolina, USA - Col MF nosort | ecosystem: Host-associated > Plants > Roots > Unclassified | place: USA: North Carolina | collected... | reverse complement strand
GACACTTTGCCGACTGCATACGATAGTCGTAAAACAACGACTATGTGACTACAATTTTTCGTGTTGTCGCAGGCGAGTCGTAAATCCGTCGCCAACTAGTCCTATAATGTTACGACTACGTTTGTTGTCGCTGATTGTAGTCGTCGTTTACCTGTTTTCTTGTAATGATAGATATATATAATAATACACACAAATGTAAATCTTCCTAACAACAATGAATAATAATGATACATATATACGTCGATATATGTCCTAATCTCCTAACATTATCTATATATTATTAAATTTATAATAAGTAAGAAACAAAAAAATGTACTCTCTCTCTCTCTATATATATATAAGTTTAACATATGAAATTAAAAAGTTCAAAAGATATAGATCGGGGAACGATTACGTGAAAAAGAAGTAACACAGAGAGTTTTAGCCAACAATGGAGCAACGAGAAGAAAACACCGAACGGATTCACAGAGAAAGACGAAAAAGACAATCTTCTTCGATACCAAAAACAACAACATTGCTCTGTCCTCTTGATCTAATCTTGGAGATACTCTTAAGGCTACCTGTTAAATCTGTTTTGAGGTTTCGTTGTGTTTCGAAGCTCTGGTTATCAACCACCACCGATCCATATTTTACCAACTCATACGAAGCTCGATCCTCAACACGGCCAAGTCTTCTAATGTTCTTCAAAAACAAGGACAAGTTGTTTGTTTTCACGTTTCCTCACCACAATCAGAATTCCAAGGAGACTCATTCTTATTCTCAGCATGTGGATAGTTACCATATCAAATACCCTAAATATTGTTGCTTCCCCTTCACGGAATCTGTCCACGGGTTAATCAGCTTTCGAATATCTACAAAACCCATAATTTGGAACCCTACCATGAGACAGTTTTTAATCTTGCCTAAACCGGAAAAAAGCTGGAAGGGATTATCAGTCTTTTTAGGATACGATCCAGTCGAAGGTAAACACAAACTAATGTGCATGAATCGTGATAACACAAGCGATGAGTGTAGGGTTTTAACACTGGGATCAGCTCAAGAAAAATGGAGAAGGATCAAAAGTAACCTTAAGCATCGTTCTATCCTTCGTTACTATGGGCAATGCATTAACGGTGTTATATATTACCAAGCCTATATTGATCAGATGGGGTTTATTAGCAATCCAACTATAATGAGTTTTGAGGTCAGATCTGAAAAGTTCGATACGATAACATTACCTTCGGGTAGTTTTGCGAACATGCTGATACCTTATCAGGGTAGGTTAGCATGTGTTAATAATACCATGGACGATGTCAATGGTGGTATTACATTGTGGACTTTGGAGGATGCAGAGAAACACATATGGTCATGTAAACTCTTTCTTGCTCCTTTGGCTCATTATGATCGGAGTTTGAAAACTGATTTCAAACTAGATGGTATCACTCATGCTGGAGAGTTTATTTACGTACTATCCACGTTTCTCAAATCGTTTTATGTTTTGTATTTTGATCCGAAGAAAAACAGCTTCAGAAAAGTCGAATTTAGAGGAACAGCGTACGAAGTATTTAGGCTCAGTCATGGACTTGGAAACAAAAAAGTGAATAGGCTCTATACTTTCTCGCATCACGTTACGTCTTTCTAACAATTGTTTTCTTAGTTTTTTATTTTATTTTAAATTTGGTATTCTTTTTTTGAAGAACCAAATTTGTTTGTTTTTTAAACCATAAATTTGGTATTTTTTTGGTCTTTCATGTATATGATTTGAAATTTTCACTTTTAATATGCGGATTATTAAAATTTCATTCCTTAAGTATTTAAATTCTAGCATGTTTAATTTCAATTTGCCGAGTTTTTTTTTTTGCTATCTAAATGTATACAATTACAAAACATGAGTTGTACAAGAGAACATTACACATATACACTATATATATGAAGGTCACGAGATCCATCCCATATATGTGATGATTTCAAAAAAAAATTTAGTAGTGAGGTTAGTGTAAAACACATTTTTAGTGGTAACATAGATAGAAGATTTGCGCTGGATGAAAAACTATGTTAATATTTGGCTGGTTTTTTTATTTTATTTTATTGTATACGCATGTGATACATATACAATAAGGTTAGGGTTGGTGAGCTTTGATGTTTGACTAGTAGGGCACCGGCATCGGCATGTGAACTTTTCAAGGCGCAGCTAGTGATTGTGCACATATTGGGATATGTTTGGCGCATTTAGCTAGTAATGGTATTGTGACCGTGTACGAAAACATTATATATGGCGTGTGAATCTGACTTGAACCGTATTTAAATCTTGTGTAACAGGCGTTGAAGATCCTTGTGAATGGACGGGTTTGTATGTATATGATATTATAGAAAATATACATATGTACACTTTGCTTGGTAAACTATAAAATAACAGATAATTGGAAATTTAGTATATATAATATTGTAACTTATGGTAGTTTCTTTTCCAAAACTTATCTTTATTTAAAGAAAATAAAGTCCAAGCCAATCTAAGCATATTTGATTGTTTTCATCATAGGAAACAAACATTTTATTTGAGACAGATATATGTTATTTAAAATAAAGATAATCCAACTATACTAAATGGGTCATATGCGGTATATATGCATTACACACAAATTAATATCTTGAAAATCAGGTATAATATCTTTGTCATTAACACTATATAATAGAAAAATATTAAGAGATAATGCTAATATATTTATAAATCATTTGATGTAAGAGATACTCATCGATCTATTACATTTAAAGCAAATATGCTGGTTAAAAGAAAATCTATTTAGTATTAAAAGATTTAATTTGATTAATTTCCAAACATGTACAAAATGTTTAAATTAACTCCCAAAACGTTTTAAACTCGTGATTTGGGAATATTTTATAACCTTAAATATTTTTTACCTCTGCTAAAATCATATTTTCACAGTTGTTTATTTCCTTATTTTCTGTATATACGTATGGGATACATATACAATCTATATATAGCTAGACATGATGAGACAATTTACAAATCATAAAAGAATAAAAATAAGAGAATAATTACACAGAGACATTGTTAAGTATTAAGAAAACAAAATGGCTTCCTCTCACAAATTCCTCTTCCTTAGTTGCTTATGTATTGCCCTTGTTTTGATTCAAGGTACGTTTCTGTTCCGAATTCTCTTGCAACATGTAACTAATCAACTATGGTTACTTGTAGGGTGTACTTTGTTTCCACGACTAAGAAAAATAGAAATAAAATAAATAAAAATATTTTTTAAAAAATTAGAATTACTTTGGATTGTTTATATTTAAAAGATCTCTGAAGTTATTTCCCGTATGAAAAAAAAAAATTATAATCCAACAAAAAACAGCTTTTGAAATGATATGAAATTTATTCCCTATTCCAGCCGAATCCTACATTCTTATAAATGGGTCACTTTTCTACAATATTTTTGTTTCTTGAAAAAAAAATGAATTTGTTTCAACTTTTCAACCATTCAAGGTCGTTATCTTGCGGAAAAGGATATGTCTTCTACAGCAGAAGAAGCTTCTCTTATGACGGTGGGTATAAACACGATAGTCCCTGTCGGCTCATGTGGAGAAATCAAAGATTGCAACCAAAATGCATCAAACTAGGGTATCCGGGAGGATCATGCATAAGGTCGCCATCAGATTCTACTTCTACATCGGAGTCTACTTGCGTCTGTCAAGTTTGAATATTAACATACTATGGTTATACTACCATACAATCACAACAATATATATATATATATATATATATATATATCTAATTTTGGAGACAAGCTTCATAATTAATGATAATGATATCTTAATGTCACTTTATTTGATTTACTTTTTTAAATAATACTCCATCTGTTTCAAAATATAAATGTTTAAGGTAAAAGCACACATACTTGGACAGTTTTGTTTTTCTCTTTAAAAATACGATTAGTATTTAATAAAAATAAATCTAACCAATCATAAAAAATACTGTAAAATAGAAATGGTCACAAATAATCAAATGCATTTAAATTTGCAAAAAAACTTGTAAAGCATCTTAAAATATGAAACAAAATAAAATATTTAAAACATCAAATATTTTGAAACAGAGGGAATAATGCCTTACGTTAGACTTACAATTGATGGTGGAAACGAGAAAGTTGAAGAGAAATATTCTTGTGAGTGAACTTGTTTTGGCGTGTAATGAACTAAGTATTCCGATAACTACATTGACCTTAAAGTGCGCATGTCTTGAACAAAGATGCGATTTACCTTCTGACGAAAAAAAAAAAAAATGATGTGATTTACCTTCTTCGAAAACACGTTTGTGAAGCATTTATTTGTAGTTAATTATTAACATTTCGTGATCCACGTAACATACTTAATTCGTAGTTTTAAAATCATATAATAATAGATACACGTCTACGTGGGCACCAATATTTCCCCAATCACATGGAAACCCACATGTCTTGACGATTTTTTTTCATTGTTTTTTTCTTATTAATGCATTTTCAAAAAATTTTAAGAGTGATTTGTAGAAATAACCAATTTTGAAATAGTTATTAAATTTATAGTATCATAAATTTGGAAATTAAGTGAGTAGCATAAGTAGTACTTGAAAATACATAAAAAATCTTATTACAAAAAACAATGAGGCGTACGTGAGGCTCTGAGAACTAAAGAGAGGAGAGTGGAGAGAGAGGAGAGAAAGAGAGATACGTTGGAAAGAGATAGAAAGGAAGAAGAAAAAATTAAATTTTAATATAATGTATAAGAAATCCAAAACAACAAAAGTTTCAGATTTCTCATTTTAAATTCTATTGCATTCAATGAACCTTTAATCCAATTTTAACAGTGACAAAAAGAAACGATGGCTCAAGCAAGAGAGGAAGAAGAAAAAGAAGGAAGTGAAGTCAATTAAAAAAAGGGAAGAAGAAGAAGAGCGTGAACTTCAAACAGAAGCTACAAATGTCTTTATTACATATATTATACTAAATATTGCTTTGTTTTTTTTGAAGTGATAGTTTGTTAATTATTGATTTTTAATCTTTAGATGTTTTTACATTTTAGTTATAACCTTCAGGATAGAATCATAATTTTATGATTCTATCCCGTTGTTTTAATTATCAAAGTTCTTTTTGTGATCTTTATGTAAAATAATTACAAACATGAATTTACATGGAGACATTAAGCATATACCTTCTTTGAATTTGACGAGAACAATATGTATAGTAGCTTTCATTGAATCAAAAGAATCAAATCAAAACAAAAACACTGTATTTAACATTTCTTGATTCACAAATGAAAGATGCGAAGAAACTCTATATAGCGTAATGTTTCGGGAATTTAATGAAAAAAATCCTTAACATTTGTAGGATCCATTTGTAAACAAAACCTTGAAATAAAATTCATTAACAAAAATTAAACTTTTCGTTTACTGAAGCCGTCTACTTAAAAGTTTTTTTTAATTAAACAAAACGACGAGGTACTTGTTTTTTAATTTACACAGAAACAACAAAGTGTTTTCTTAAACGTTGAATGTATAAGAAAACAAAAACTACTTGTGGTCATGGTATTTATAAGAAAAATATCAAGATGTTTTTGACATTTACGGCTTGAAATGCTCTTACCTTGCCATCCAAATTTCATTTTCAATCAGCTCGTATATCTATGGATCTTTTCAGTTTAGTCCATTAGAAAACTAAATCACATATAATATCGTACATATAAGGTTCACAAGGAAATAGACTGGGACGAACAAATTTTCATGATCGTTAGTTAGTACTAGATAAATTATTGTCACTCTCAAGAAATTGTTAGCTTTTTATTTGTGTTGTTACTTAAGAAATATCATTACCAAAGAGAATTGGTCTTTAGAATTTTGTCACGTTCGATACCACAACCATTAACCATTACACAATATAAATGAGTTAGCAAAAATTAGTATAGAACAAATAGTCAAATTTATGTTAAACTTTATATTCAAAATTTCTGTTTAAATCTAAACCCAAAAACCTGAACCTAAAATATTAAAATTAAACGCTAAGCCATAAAACTAAAATCCAAACACAAGTTATTTAGAAATTAGCCCTCTCCGTTATAAACATAGGGGAGCGTATGGATTAGGGTTTTAAGCAAAAGATGGAGCAACAAGAAAAGAAAAAGAGAAAAATCCAGAGGAGCATATCAACACAATCTTCATCTATGTCTTCAATTCCTCTGGATGTAACCTCGAAGATACTTGCAAAGCTGCCCGCAAAATCAGTATTGAGAGCTCGTTGTGTTTCAAAGCAATGGTCATCAATCAGCACTGATCCATATTTCATCAGTAACATGTTCCCAAAACAGTCTTCATCGAGTCTTCTAATCTTCTTCAAACCAAAAAGAAAGCTGTTTGTTATCTCCATTCACCAGAATCCAAACGAGCCTCAGCATGTGGTTAGCTACCAAATGAAATTCCCCAACTATTGTCGCTTCGGTTTCAGGGAATCTGTCCACGGCTTGATCTGTTTCCGAATAGCAAAAAAACCCATTATTTGGAACCCTACCTTGAGAAAATTCTCAACCTTGCCCAAACCCAAAAGCAACTGGAAGGGTAAAATAGTCTTTTTAGGACACGATTCGGTCGCGTGTGAGCACAAAGTAGTGTGCATGCCTCGTGATAAAGCTTCTGATAAGTGTCGGGTTTTAACATTGGGAACAGCTACACAAAAAAAATGGAGAACCATCAATATCATAAACCATAAGCATCTTCCTTTTAGTAACACTATTGGTGACAATGATGGGCAATGCATCAATGGTGTTCTATACTATAGAGCCAGTCTTGATCAATCTAATGTTGACATTATAATGAGTTTTGATGTCAGGTCTGAAAAGTTCAAATAGATAGAAGTGCCATGGGGTAATGGATGGTGGGGTAAGCTAATACCTTATGCAGGTAAGTTAGCTTGTGTTAAAAGTACCATGTACAACAAGGATATCACACTGTGGGTTTTGGAGGATGCCAAATGGTTGTGCAAACACTTTACTAGAGCATCTTATAATGATCAGCCTTTGCAAGCACTTTCCGGGATAAATGGTATCACTGATGATGGTGAGTTTATTTATGTAGCATACGTTCTCGACTCGTTCTATATTTTATACTACGATCCGGAGAAAAAGAGCTACAGAAGAGTCGATCTTCAAGGAGTCGGCGATGCTGATTTTATGCTCCGTAATGGACTTGGAAACATGGATGGAATTCGGATCCATACTTGCCTCAACATTGAGAGTCTATTGTCTTTGTAACAAATTGATTCAGTTTTTTTCATTATGGTTAGTTTTTATCTTTTTTTTTTTGTTTTTGTCCCATAACTTTATCATTCCTTCATAGAATTTCTATTTCATTACCAACCTTCTTTTGTGATTTAATAGTAACCGATATTGCAAAACATAAATGCACCATACACCGTTTTTGAAGTTGAAGTTGAAGTTATCAGTATGATCAAATGTATAGTAGCTTTCATTGACTCAAAAGTATCGTATACCAATGTTTTTTGTTTTGGTGTGATTCACAAGTGAAAGAATCATATCTGTACAATGTAATGTCTTCCAAACATTCTACGTGTCAAAATGTTGGATCTCGATGTTCCAATTAGATGCTAACTCGACCAAAAGATGATCGGGAGCTAGACCTTCCCAGTCCTCTGGAGGATCTGTTGTCGACAAAGCTTCATGTAGATTCAACAAAAGCTCCTTCTTCAACTCCAACGGTATTCCCATAAAGTCTGCTCCGTTTTCTACACTTACTTCTAGCAGCTGGATAATTTATAAACAAAGATATAAGCATTATTGTTGGAGTATCTGAAACATGAAATCTTGAAAACAAAAGAAGAATCTTGTTTTACCTGTTGAATCCAAGATAGACAGATATCATATAGAGTATGATCCAGGAGAAACTGTGCAATAGAATGGATAGCCTCGTTTCCCATATCACTCGATAGTTGATCAAGAACAGGACCGGTTTTGTCCATTAACTTGACAAGTAAATGGTCGTCTCCAGTAGATAATACCTCAGCAAATGCAGAATCGGTATCACCAACTCGAAGTGCGTGCACCGAATTACTCCAACAAGTCCAGATAGGGTCTCCCTGTTGTCCCCCACGGTTATCATCATCTTCGTCCATCATTGCTTCTGCTTCAGGAATAGATACTCGCCTATTCCTTGATGTTCCACAGTCTTCTCCAGCCACACGTATTGCTTCAAGAGTAGCTTCATCTTTTGATGCTTGCCACACGCTTCTAGCAGAAGGTCCTTCACCTAGTCTAATTGCTACAGAGCTTTTGTCCCAAGCTCTTCTGCTGTTACCTGATTGCTCAGAAGGACCAGTGCCACGTATCTTTCTTGTACTGGTCTGAGTGTTTCTAGAAGAAGGTCCATAGTTAGGACTATCCCATCCATCTACATCAGATCTCCATGATGCAGTCGCCTTTCCTCTCGCACCTGAAGCAAATTACAGTTTTCGAAATAATAAATATCTTTCTTCAAATGGATGCAACAAGTAGAATTGTTTTAACAGCGCAGGTCATGCAGTTATACGTACCTGATTGTATGGACATTTCTCTAGACATCTCTTCTACAATCCTCTCAAGACCTCTAACACGGTTCTCCAAACTTATCATGCCGTCATGTGAACCACCCATGAAATCCTGCAATGATAAGGATGCTACCTTTTAATAGAGAAACTTTTTAAAGTGAATCCCTATATTTATTTGAAATCGGATCAGTACCTGCAACATATTCATTATGTGGGTTTGTTGTCTCTCCAAGTGCAATAACTGTCTCTGTAATGGTGGCCAGTTCCCTCTGTTTTCAGATGTGTCCGCCTGGATTACTTCAGTATGATCTCCATCAAATGCTCTCAACCGTGATTCGCCTCCGTTCATTCTTTCATCAACCCATTTTTCTCTTGCAAAATCTCCAAAATGTCTTTGTTTGGTATGGACACCAGCAGTTCTGCACAAACCATTTGACCTACTCCTTAATACTGAAGTATTGGCGTCTGATTCATCCTCTGTATTTGAGTTCGACGAATTCTTTTGCCTAGAAGGAAGAATAACTTCAACTGGCATATCACCAGAACCTCTTTTTTCCAGTTTCTGAAAAAACTCTGGGTTAAGATCTTTGCCAGTCAACCGAGGTGCCTTCTTTCTCAAAATGAGAACTGCTTTTGAAATAGAATCTGAACTACTGCTCAAACCATCACAAGAGCCTTGCATCACTAGTCCTGCTTCCTCACATGAAACTGAATCAGTTTCTCCATTCCTTTCCAATATACATTGCTCAGATGACACATCCTTCTGGTCATCCATTGTTCCAGATTCACCTTTTCCAGCAATGTTCTTCCAGACGTTTAGTGCTTCAGACAAGCTTTCTCTAACAGGTTTTATCTGCAACCCAAAGAAAATGTAGCCACTTTTCAGAATGATGCAAAAACAATGTCGGAAAAATTAACAATGTAATTCCAGTCTAGCAGTTCCCTTCTTAAGCAATGGTGATATGGATATAACTCAGTCAAACTAAATTATCGTTTTTACATGCTAGCAAAGCAAAACATGCCTAAGCAAATTCTTTCAGCTCATCGAAAATCACAGTGTATAACAAATATCCGCCACTGCTATCCAAGCTTTTATTTTCAATCTAGCTTATATACCTTTGGCTCTGTTTAGTTGATCAGAAAATTATAACACAGCTATCACGATCAGCGTATACATAAGGTGCTGAAGACAAGGAAAGAGAATGGAAATAGCAATGTTTTAATAACCATTAAGAGTAATCTGCATTTCTTTTCTTGGTATCAATCTTATTTCTAACCTTGGATAGATATTAGCCAATGATTCCTCTACCAGAAATATCTCAAGAAAATATCATAGCTATTAGTACCTTATCAAAACGACATGCCTCAAGAGCTGTAAGAGTGGAATCTGTTTTGTCTGCAACCAAGCTACTAGAATGGACAGCCAAGGAGATTAAGACATCAGCAGCTGCTTTACGAGTAACCCAATTCGTACATCCAAGGCACTCGTGAATGCTGTGTAGCAATGATTCCAAGCTCTGTGGTGCAATAGCTCCAACCTGCAACAATTCCATAGCTCAAAATATGTAATCCATAGAGAGTACCCAGTAGATTTGACTTGACCACCAAGCAGACTAGAGATATATAGTGAAAATAGTAAGCATATCCCTTCACACAAACATGCCATTCCAATCTTCTTAGCATAGAAACACAAGTAGCCACAAAACTAGAGACGAAGCCAAACAAAATGCAGCTGAAAATTCAAGCAATGTACCACATTGCACAAACCTGGGACAAGCTTCCAACAACGGGTAAGAGTGAAGCCTTAGTAATGTAATTGGGGCTATTCAAAAGCTTGGAGATTCTAGGGCACAGTTTTTGAAAAGCTGCAACAGGAGGCTCCGTTGCTGAATCAATCATCTTCCCCATACAAATGGCAGCACCAGATTGTAAGCTTTTGTTCTGCTCCGCCATTGCTTCAAACAAGGGTTTAGCAAATAGCCCCACCAACGAAGACCCAACATAATTTCCATTCTCTACTTCCTTCTCCTTCAGAAACTGCGCAGAGAGAGAACCAATCGCGTCGCGACAAGCGTCGCGTACACCGTTATCGGCGTCCTTGAGACGCTTGACGATGTGTGAGATGATTTTGGCTAATTGTGAAAAGGAGAGATCGGTGTAAGAGAGGCAAAGAAAGGAGAGGAGACGAATTGATTCTCTCTTGACCGGAGCTTTAAGATCGGAGGAGGAATCGAAAAGACAATGGAGAAGCACGGGGAGGATTTCGGGTGAATCGGGGACGGAGACGACGATTTTCTCGAGATCATCTACAGCTATCTGATAAGTATCGCGATCACCGAGTCTAGAGAGAGAGGTTAAGATTCTCTGTTTCAATTCAACCATTGCTGAGTGAGACGAAACTGCGACGGAGGATCTGACGGAGAACGCAGATGAATTTGAAGAAGGTTTCATTGAAGTTTTTGAAGCGGTTTGTGATCGCATTTGAAATTGGTAGAGATAGAAATGAAGGAAGACTACATAGAGGAAACGATGGTGATGGTGGTGGGATTTTAAGTAGTGAGGGTTAGAGAGCTTTGTGAATCATTGAAATGGCTGGTTTTAGGAGATTTAGGGTAGATTCGATAAAAGCTAATGTTGAGTTTGGATGATGATGATGAATGTGAAGAAGAAATAGGTCAGAAGGAAGAAGAAGAAGACGTCTGGTTTTTTTCCGGCGACAATGCTGAAATTTTCTGTTGGGGTCTTGAGAGAGTGGAGACCACGTCTTTGCCATGTCATGCTTCGTTGTTGTTTTTTAAGAAAAAATGAAAAAATAGATTCTTCGTGGTTGTCACAAAAGAAAAAGGAAATAAAATCAGTATCTGAAATCTAACGGTGAAAATTAATCGATAAAATAAATAAAAAGATTTATAGTCTTTTTTAGATAGAAGGGAGAAAATGAGTGGATAATACAACCACTGAATCTGTTTTGCTTTAGTTGGAAGCATTAAGAGAACAGCCATGGCTTCTTCTTCAATCTCATTCTCCTGTGCACCTTCTTTGGCCACCTCACTCTTCTCCACCACTTCTTCTTCCCCAAGGCTGCTCTCCTCTAGATTTCTCGGAACCCGAAACTTAAAGCTTCGGATCCGACCTGCCAGACTAGGACCCTCCAATGGTTCAAGAACCACTTGCTGGTTCAAGTTCGGCAAGAATGGTGTCGATGCTGAAAATGCCGGAATCTATGGCAGCCAGTCTCGAGATGATTTCGACAGAGACGACGTCGAACAGGTTTTTCCCTTGACTAAGAATCAGATTGATTTATGTTTCGACCAAGAAGTCAGAAGACGCTTAGGTTGGATTCTGATGAATCAAATCGTCAAGTTTGCTACTTGAATTGCAATCTTTAGTTGTAGATGTGAAGAAGCATTACATAGAGCTACATTGAATATAACTTTTATGTATACATAAATATAAATTTTATGTGTTCGTGATGTTTTTTGCAGTATTTCAACTACATGGGTATGCTTGCAGTAGAAGGAACCTATTCAAAGATGGAAGCTCTTCTTAACCTAAACATTCACCCAGTTGATATCTTGTTGATGTTAGCCGCTACAGAAGGTGACAGACCTAAGATCGAGGAGCTTCTCAAAGCCGGTGCTGATTATTCGGTCAAGGACGCTGATGGAAGAACCGCTATCGACAGAGCCAACAGTGAAGAGATCCGTGATTTGATCCTTGGCTACTCGACTCAAAAGGCTTGACTCCGCTTGGTTTTAATACACAGGAACAACACAAGTTATGTTCTTGAGTTTTGAAATGTTTGTGTTTGCTAGAACAAACTGTCTTTCTGTGTTCCGCGGATGAGTAGATTATAAAATCCATCTTCTTCCTTTTTGTCTTTCTCGCCAGTTTCTTGTTTCTTCAATGGGGGTTGTTCTATGGTGTTTGGCGTTATTGCAGATGAAGGTCTTTTTACAGGTAGAAACGCTACCTTGGTTGCTCTGAATCTTGGTTTTACTGTGTCTCTGTTAATTTTTGCCGAGCTCACGGGATTTGTAGATTCATCTTCTACTTTTTCCATATCTTCTGTTTGGGATTCATCGTTAGTCTTGGAAGAGGCTGCTTCAGCAATGGGAGTCAAAGACTCTGTAGCAGTATCATATCCGTTTTCGTCTGCATCAGGCAGAGGAGAAGGTGTGATATCTTCTGCAATTGGACAATTTTCTATCAGAAGCATGAATCTTTCAGTGAAGTACGAAACAGAGAATTTATGTATCGCATTGCTAAGACCTTATGACCCATCTAAAACACTAAAATCATTGCAGTTCTAAACGAATATAAGCCTACTTAGGTGAAACCACCATACAGTAATTCTGTGGAGATTCTTACCTCCAAGAGGAGAAACAAACGTTTGATACTGAATTGAACAATCCTTAGTTGTAGTATCTTCTAGGTTTTCTGAATCTTCTGGTTGCGATGCATTGTTAGTCTTGGAAGAAGCTGCTTCGGCAATGGGAGTAGAACTTTCTCTCAAAGTAACACCACTGTTGTCGGCTTCAAGCAAAGGAGAGAGATCTTCTGCAGGTGGTACAATTCAATCGAAACCACGAATCTTTCAATGAAGTACAAAGCAGAAAATTTATGTATCTCAACGCTATGCCCTTACCAATAAAACCCATCTTAAACACAAACTCTAACTTTGAGCCCTTGAAGTTATAAACAAGTATAAGTCTGTCTACTTAGTGGATCGGTGCAAAGGACATAACCAGTATAGAGTATAAGGTCTAGGGAAACCGAAAATAAACAACCAAACAGAAATCACGAGGAGATTCTTACCTCCAAGAGGAGAAACAAACGTTTCATACTGAACCGAACAGTCCCTAGTTGTCGCATCTTCTGGGTTTTCTGAATCCTCTGGTTGCAACCCAATGTTAGTCTTGGACGAAGCTGCTTCATCAATGGGAGTCGAACTTTCTCTCACAGTAGCACCACTGTTGTCTGCTCGAAGCAAAGGAGAGAGATCTTCTGGAAATGGGACAATTAAATCTTTCAATTAAGACAATTTTAACCAACAAAGCCATCTAAAATCCAAATTGTGCAACCTTTGAACCCTTTTCTACTCTAAAGGCAGGATTCTAGACATGTATGAGCCAAATGAGTCGTTCTCTCAAGATCTAGGTAGTAGGGACATAACCAGCATTCGAACTAGGGACCAAAACTAACAACCAAAGAGTAAGTCTGTGACGGTTCTTACCCGCGAGAGAAGAAACAGATGTTTGATACTGTACCAAAGAGTCCCTAGTAGTAACATCTTCTGAGACATTTTTTTCCATAGGTTTACTATTCTCAGAGTTCTGCAATGTCTCGAGTAAGACATATTTATCAGTCTTCCATACACAATCCAATAAGGTGACACACTCTTCTTCCTTTGGATAGAACTCGCGGAAAACCTGTATTAATTCCAATAAAGAAAACAGAGTTTGCTGACATTTTCATTGAACTATGTAAAAAATCTAAACCAAAGAAGCTTAGACCAACCTCAACCCCGTCCTGTGCTATCTTGACAGACTGTTTCTTCAGTGATGTAGATGTCACCGAATTGAAAACTGAAACAGCGTCAAGTAATATCTGAAACCAAAACGATGAGAAAATCAAGCACATTATGCAGACTACGTTTACACTAAGATCAATCACAGTGTGTAATTTATTAGATCATCGATTGGAGCCTTACTTGTTGGACCAATACTCGGAGACGTGCAAGCAGCGCCAAAAATGTCACAGAAAATCCTATGAAGAATGAACGAGCTAGTAGAGTAGATATCCCACTGTAGAACAAATATTACCCACCTAACAAGATTAGCTCTAAGACATTACATAAATGATTTAATTCATGAACCAATCAAATACCTAGCTGCCTTTAAGATGGGTTCAGTCATCTGCAACAAACACGATGATGAGTCAGCACACTAAGGATCTTTGTTCATATGTATGATCAAAGGTTGTTTAGCGATACCTGTGAGAGTAAACGAAGAGCTCCAAGAAGCCGTTCCAAGATATTTGGTTTCCCAGTATCAGATTTTTTCAACTTCAAGCTGCATAAACCCCAAAACTAACCAACTTAGCTCCTACACCAATCTCATAAATCACTAAAATCAACATAAGAAAGAGAAGCATACCTCTCCAAAACATGGATTTTCTGTTTACTTATTCTCCCAGATATAACATGAAAGCAAGGTCTCAACATACCCTCCATGTTTGCTGTTCGTAAAAGTCTCAATTCTCTTCTCACCTGACCAATCAAAACAAAAATGATTTGCTTAAAAATTGATTTGAATTCAATTTGTTTATTTGCTTAAAATTGAATTCAATCGATACAAGTTCGACTCAAAAGTTGTCTATTTTTAACAATGGATCAGAAGAACAATGTAGATAGATATACCTTGAGAAGGTATTGAAAATAAGAGCATCTCCGATGCTGGTTCTTATTCTTGTAAACCATTCTCTCGAACACCGCTTGCTCGAGTTCAAGCTGACTTAGCTGACTCTTCAGCTTCTCTTCTAGAGCTTTAACTTGTGTATCATCCATGGAGTTTTCTTCAAGCAATTTCAATGGAACTCTGATTCTTTTAGAGGGTAGGGTTTTAGAGACCTGCAACTGCAATAAACTTACAATTTTGGTTATTGGGTTTGCTAAAAAAAAATCTACATATTTGCTAAAACAACTAGACCGGTTTATTCCGGTTTACCCTAAGCTATATTGTATCAGGGTTGACCGGTTGAGCTGGAAAAAATCATCTGGGTTTAGTTTTGACCCAAACGTCGTCGTATGATTCTAGGGTTTTAGGTTTGTGTTACATATTTAGATTCGGTCTCTCTTTCTCTCTCAGAAAACAGTCGACCGTCATTTCTTCGACGGCTCGCTTCTCTTATCAGCTAACCCTAAGTACGCCGACTTTCAAATTCGCCACTCCCGTTCATCTTTTCTCTGCGTGAGTCTTTGCTTTCTCTTTTCCCTGCTGTTGTTGTTGTTTCTTTTTGGTTTTTATTCTCAATGTTGATGAAGAATTTTTGGTACTTGTGTCTTTAGACTAGTGTTTTCGTTTTTGAATTCCATGGATTATGATTTGTCACTTCGTAAGTTTGGTGCTTTGGTTTGTTTTTCATCTCAAAATCTAATTTTCCTTTGGCACAATGTTTGATTAGTATCTCATAATCAATTAGTTATATATATGCTTTATGATTAAGCTGTAACAGTTTTGTTTGGATTTTGTATGGTTTTGTTCACAGATCGATAAGCGAAGATGGTTCAATATAATTTCAAGAGGATCACAGTTGTTCCCAATGGGAAGGAGTTCGTTGACATCATCCTTTCACGGACTCAGCGTCAGACACCAACTGTTGTCCACAAGGGTTACAAGATTAACCGTCTCCGTCAGTTCTACATGAGAAAGGTTAAGTACACTCAGACCAACTTCCATGCGAAGCTCTCTGCAATCATTGACGAGTTTCCTCGCCTTGAACAAATCCATCCTTTCTATGGTGATCTTCTTCATGTGCTTTACAATAAAGATCATTACAAGCTTGCTTTAGGCCAAGTGAACACCGCCAGGAACTTGATTAGCAAAATCTCCAAGGATTATGTGAAGCTACTCAAGTATGGTGATTCTTTGTACCGCTGCAAGTGTCTTAAGGTTGCTGCTCTTGGTCGTATGTGCACTGTTTTGAAGCGAATCACTCCTAGTTTGGCTTATCTCGAGCAGATCAGGCAGCACATGGCTAGGCTTCCTTCCATCGATCCTAACACTCGTACTGTCTTGATTTGTGGTTACCCTAATGTTGGCAAGAGTTCTTTTATGAACAAGGTCACCAGAGCTGATGTTGACGTCCAGCCTTATGCTTTCACCACCAAATCCCTCTTTGTTGGTCATACTGATTACAAGTATCTCAGGTACCAAGTCATTGATACCCCCGGGATTTTGGATAGGCCCTTTGAGGACCGCAACATCATTGAAATGTGCAGTATCACTGCCTTGGCCCATCTTCGAGCTGCTGTTTTGTTCTTTCTCGACATTTCTGGATCATGTGGTTACACTATTGCTCAGCAGGCTGCTCTTTTCCACAGCATCAAGTCCCTCTTTATGAACAAACCCTTGGTCATTGTCTGCAACAAGACTGATTTGATGCCCATGGAAAACATCTCTGAAGAAGATCGGAAGCTGATTGAAGAGATGAAGTCTGAAGCTATGAAGACTGCAATGGGAGCAAGTGAAGAACAAGTGCTTTTGAAGATGAGCACTCTGACAGACGAAGGTGTCATGTCTGTGAAGAATGCCGCATGTGAGAGGCTGTTAGATCAAAGGGTAGAGGCCAAGATGAAATCCAAAAAGATCAACGACCACCTAAACAGGTTCCATGTGGCTATCCCGAAGCCTCGTGATAGCATAGAAAGGCTCCCTTGCATACCTCAGGTTGTTCTGGAGGCTAAAGCTAAGGAAGCAGCTGCAATGGAGAAACGAAAGACTGAGAAAGATTTGGAAGAGGAGAATGGTGGAGCTGGAGTTTATTCTGCTAGTCTAAAGAAGAACTACATCTTGCAACATGATGAATGGAAGGAAGACATTATGCCTGAGATTCTCGATGGTCACAATGTGGCTGACTTCATTGATCCAGACATTTTGCAGAGGCTTGCAGAGTTGGAACGTGAAGAAGGGATAAGGGAGGCTGGGGTTGAAGAAGCTGATATGGAGATGGATATTGAAAAGCTTTCGGATGAGCAGCTGAAGCAGCTTTCTGAGATTAGAAAGAAGAAAGCTATACTCATTAAAAACCACAGGCTCAAGAAGACCGTTGCACAGAACCGATCAACTGTTCCAAGAAAGTTTGATAAGGACAAGAAGTACACAACAAAGAGAATGGGTAGGGAGTTATCAGCTATGGGACTTGATCCGTCTTCTGCAATGGACCGTGCAAGAAGCAAGTCTAGAGGGAGGAAGAGGGATCGATCAGAAGATGCGGGTAATGATGCTATGGACGTTGATGATGAGCAACAGTCGAACAAGAAGCAGCGTGTGAGATCAAAGTCTAGAGCTATGTCGATATCAAGATCTCAGTCGAGGCCTCCTGCACATGAAGTTGTGCCTGGTGAAGGATTCAAAGACTCTACTCAGAAGTTATCGGCCATTAAGATTAGCAATAAATCTCACAAAAAGAGAGACAAGAATGCACGTCGTGGTGAAGCTGACAGAGTTATACCAACGCTTAGACCGAAACATTTGTTTTCAGGCAAGAGAGGGAAAGGAAAAACCGACAGGCGTTGATGAAACCAAACAAGGTAACATTATATTACTCTTGCCACTCTTTTTTGAACTGTAATGATGCATTGGAATGGCAATTGTGTGAGATGATAAATATTGTATTTTCTTTTCTTGCAGAGAAAACAGATGCTGGATCCGTTGAAGAATCTCTGTCAAGTTTTGGAATTTGCTTTACCTTTAGGTTACTTTTTATATTCTGCATCGTTTGTGTTTTTTCTCAGACATTTATGGATTATTATTATTATAGCTTTCCAGTGTGTTTGGAGGACGAATGCTCGTTTAAGCAAACCTTATAATGGCTTTTTGGATTTTAAGATAAGTTGGTTCTTGCTAGTAATTGGTTATTTGGTAATTTTTTGAGTCGAGATTCTTGCTCTTCAGTTATTAACTTTAAAATCAGCTGCTAATAACGTTCTTACTCTTGTTATATAAGATAACCAAATAAATAACATTGAAACAAATAAAGAAGAGTTTCAATGCTAAAATTTAATCGAGAATCCTGAGTTGACGAATCTAATGGGAGGGAAATGTCCTCCCCAAAAGTCTTTAGGCTAGACAGGAGCTTTATTGTCGGATCAATCTTGTTGACCTTGAAGATTGGTTAATTTAGGTGGAGAGTTTAGTTTTGGGTCTAGGATAAATTTAACGAAATAAAATCGAGAATCAGTGGTCCGACATGGGCCAGGTCAATGAAACTTTCGGTCTATAAAATTTGGGTTTTGGGCTTGCATATTTATGCTACCACGACATGAGGTGGTACTATATGCCAGGCCTGATTATTCTACAATATAGACTACAATTTACTTAAACGGTCTCGCGCCTGGTCCACTTATCAGATAATTTTACTTGTTTGACACATTGCTTGTTTATTTTTTTTTATTTTTTATTTTAAGTTATAATTTAAGAAATAAGATATGAAAAATGATTAGTAGACATAAAATTCCAGAGATGATGATGATAAATGTCATTAGACCATTAACTGTGACCTCCATTTCTGTTAAGGGTTTCTATACCATAGGAAAAGGCCGATTCTGATCATTATAGTTGACTTCAATGGAAAAACTTGCGATATTGTTGCGCGGTTGAAATACTAGCTCGCCGAAATATAGATACTTGTTGCAAAGTCGTAAGAATGGTTTTACGTTCCTTATTAATTGTGACCTCTATAACCGGATAAACTCAAAACTCTACTACAAACTAGAATAGTATTAGTAACATCTACATTAAATGTTTTTTTTTTTCTTTTTAATTATCATAGATTCATAAACTAACTTAACTTAGAAGGTTGAGTTGAATCTTATACACGTACATGATACACGTACATTAATTTTTGTTTCTAAAATATTTAATTTTTTTTAAGAGATTGTTGCTTCCAAAAATCACACAATGAATTTGTTTAAAGGCGAAATCCAATTCGCTTAACTCTCTTGCTGTTAGATTGATCAAAGACTCAATGATGAAAAGAAAAAAATTGTTTAGAGACAAAGTTAGGATTTTGCTCAAAAACAATGTAAAAAACTAGAATTTTTAGTATTAAGTTGTGGATACCAAAAATAGAGGAGAAACTCCTATATTTATATATTATTAAAACGGTTTAAGGATAAGTTAAACTTCTAATTTTTTGGGGTTTGAATCTTCTATTTTCCGTTCTTTCTGCGATTCTTCTGTATCCAAAAAGAAATCTTAGTTTTTCAAATTAAGAAATCAGTTGGGCGATGTTTCTACTATGGGTTGAGGTCTAACGACCTCGTTGTTCAGACGAGGTCTATTGACGATCTCTTTATTTTGGCCCATTAGCAGGTTGCATTGGGGCAGCCCGGTTTAATTGAAATATCAGTTTATTCGCAATTCTTCTTATTTAAGTCCGTATTGTTGGATATGTTAATTTTTGCACCAACAGAGACTTTAAGAAAATGGCGTGGAAACATATTGCGTAAGCACACTAATGTGATGAAAGATATTGCGCAAGCACACTGTTAGAAGAGAACTTAAAATACATCAGTCGACAAATAGAGAATTGTTATTTTAAATAATCTGTTTGACAAACAAAATTCGAGAATCTTATAATAAATATTGTTTTACGAACATGTGCCTCTTTCAAATGAAACCCCATTTTAGCATATCTTAAGATACAAGTAGCTTTTCTACTTCTTTCCAGATTTCTTTCTTTGTAAGAATTAAAGGAGAAATATTTCTCAATAAATTTCACATTTAACCAAAAAAAATAATTAAAAATTATATATTGTTTTAGATTTCTTTCTTTGTTAAAGGAGGAAAAAAATCGTCTCCTATAAATTAAATTGGTAATTGGTAGCATCATCTACGAACTAGAAGACTAGATAGATAACATGTATGTAAACAAATGTAGAAATCAAATGATTTTTAAGAGACGGCAAAAAAAAAGAAAATGATTTCGAGAGAGTACTTGGTTCTTACTTCTTAAAATAAAGAAATTTGGTCAATGATCAAGACATGTAATTCGTGGGGAAGTGGTAATAAAGATTCAACGAGAATGTGGATTATAACGTGGCAAGCAGGCGAAAATAGTCTTCATTTATTTTTAAAACAACTTAATTAATAATTAAATAAACGAAACGTGATGAAGTTAATAGCGAGGTTAAGGCCAAATAACAAAAAGCGACGTATATAATCATCCCATGGTTAGTATATAATTAATCTATTCTTTTTATATATAGTTGGTCCACGATTCTTGAACCTTTTTGAGTCCGGCAGAACAAATTCTTAATAAATATTTTTGGGTTAAATAGCATAGTTTGATGCAACACATATTGTATATTAGTTTGAGTTAAAATAGCATAGTTTGATGTAACACCTCTTGTATTTTTCGATTGTTAATATCACTTTCCAAAAGATATCAAAAGTGAAATGTGTTAGTTTCGAATTTGATCTTATGAATATAAACTACCTATTCTTCGTAATATTTATGACGCAAAAGAGGTGTGACGTTAGACAATGCGTAAGCAATGTTAAGGTGTCGAAAAAACTTGACCTAGATTAGATTTTGTCATGGTGAAACAAAGATTGATGATAATGATGTTAATATGTGGTTGTCACTAGCGAATATAATTCATATCTACTTATCGTGTGATAGATATCAAAAGAATTGTTTATATCAATATGGTTGATATCTTTGCGTCATGTTATGTTGAGATATATAAGTAAAGTACTAGAGATGCTATTGTTATGTAGAGTATGATGGTTGATATCTCGTATACGATTATCCGACAAAACTAAATAATAGTAGTTCAATGATTACCACTTCTTTTGTTTTGGTAAAAGAGATGATTACCACTTTGTTGTCCGAAGTTAGTGGTTTTTTAAAAAAAAATAGTGGATTTACTTATATAAAAAAAGGGGGATGCTCAAAAAATCTCTGGTTATAAAAACTGTAAAACCAATGATCCAATATATAGAAATCTAGTAATGTAGCAAAGCTGCAAAGATGATATACATCTATTTAACCCATATTATTATCTCAGGTGTTGATGATGGACTTCTAACCGTTAGTAAGTCATCCATTTTAAAATTCTCAGATAAGGTGATGTCAATCAGTGAATCTGGTGGATTAGTTAGGTCACGAATTATAATATGCATCTTTTTCATAAATGAAATCAAACATTATTGAAAGTAATTTTTTTTTTTTTTTTGTCCTTTTGATGATGATAATATAATATAATG
>Ga0041059_1001101_pt1 | contig 21555 bp, 23 predicted proteins | sample AraColnosormetaG_FD_56232 | JGI IMG/M metagenome (GOLD analysis project Ga0041059, IMG submission 56232) | Arabidopsis roots microbial communities from North Carolina, USA - Col MF nosort | ecosystem: Host-associated > Plants > Roots > Unclassified | place: USA: North Carolina | collected... | reverse complement strand
TTATGAGCCCCATGAAGATTCAATGCAAAATGGTATTGATACTCTCTAGTTTTTTTTTTTGTCAAAAATACTAATCTAATGAAATATGAAAAAAATTAAGAATGTTTTGATAGGAGCATATTAATGGTATATGTAATTAGTTATTTTATTTGTGTGAAAGGTGAAAAGCAATATTTCTATCAAAATAAAAAGAATGTACACAAATAATGTAATTGATTTTTGCTATATACACTTTGTTTACACTATATATAGACTTTCAGTTTGTTAATTACACTATACACTTTGTTTATACTATAGTACAATAACTATATATGGCTTCTGTAACACCTTTTCCTTACAAAATTTCTAACAGAAAAAAATATCATAAAATTGCTAGCCCATAAAATTACATTATGTACAAATAATAATCAGATAAAATAATTATCAACAAAATTCAGTCGCTAGCCCATAAACCATGAAAACCCATCGGAAACGTCAAATTCCTCGGAACCTCTAACCTCGACACGACCGCATCGGATTCACCGATCTTCTTAGCATCCAAAATCACTAGGTAACATCTCTCCACCGAAACCGCATACTATAAAAATAGCAAATGACAAATTTGTATCAAATATACGCACAACATGCATATCTAAAAGAGAAAAAACGAAAGTGTTGATATATATACGTACCTCGACCACGACAATGTAACCATCGTCCTCTTCTTCTCCTTCTTCAACAGAGTTTTTTGGGACAAACATGGGCTCACCAACGAATCTTCTAGCTCCGGTAGACCAAGTACGGACGAGGTTTGAGTCTAAGTCAAATTTCACGACCATGTCGAATGGAAAATGGGGAAGTTCACTTCGAGTTCCCGACGAGGCAGCAGAGTACATGTACTTGTTCTTTTTTCCGGACCAGGATGAGTTTATAACCGGAAAATCTGACGGCTTGTTCCACCCGTTTAGAGGCTCTACATCACAACTATTGCAGTTTCCGGTAGAGTCCAAAGTCATAGACACCTTAACTAGATGAGGGAGTAGTTTGTCGTCGCCACGGTTTAGATTCATAACAGAAGGATCCAGCTTGTTGCTTTGCCAATCATAGCCTATAAGAATTTTTTTGAAAAAATGTTCAATAGCTGTCGTTTGAACACCCTAAAAGCCCTAACTTGTGAAAGAGGTTATTTCGAAATAGTCTTATATAGGTTTGTATTTGGTGACTTCTTAACTTACCAAACATTTTCTGGAAATCGAACCATCGGTAAGAACAAGCGGAAGCTTGTATCTGAATCTTTAAATCGCCGTTATCCTCTCTAGTCTCATAAGCGTTTCCGGAGTGTATTAGCCATAATTGAGAAGACACTTCGACAGGAACTCTCCAGTCTCGACCTCCCCTAGAATATTTATCAGAAAACCTAGGGAGAATATAAATCGGAGAACTCTCGTTGCTTGGGTTTAACGATAACGCTGATACCATTGGTGACATTCCGCACATAGCCGCTATGGAACCTGCGTGTGTATATTTTACATCATCAGATTTCTTGTAACGCAAGTATTATTCTTCGTGTACGTAAATGACTTGAAACAGAACTTATTACTATCAAGATAACTTTACCTATTGGATTAAGCTTGACTCGGTTGGCAAAGAGTATGTAGTGAGTATCCGTGAATGCCCAATCATGAATCATCATATGATCATCGATCTTGAATTCTTTCGTTTGTATCAACTTGAATTCCGAATCATACTCTGTAAATAGTTAATTGCCATTACAACTACAATAATAATAAAATACTATTTTCATAATGTTTTTAAAGAATTAAAAGATTATTTACCACAAAATGTGAAGTTGCTTCGAGGTAAAAGCATATCTTCAGCGTTGCAAGTGACCGTTAAAAGTCTTTTTCTTCGACCGTCGACTTTGTAATGTGACAAGAACCGTTTCGGTGGCATCTTAAATACACCTACATATTTGAATAAAAAGTTTTACTATATAGTTTTGTTGCATTAATTAATTTTACGCCGCTGTCTGAATAAAGGACTACATACTTTAAGTTATTTTAACTTTACTACTTTAACATAAACATTACCTTGAAGTATGGGTTTCAACAAATCTGCGGCTGTGTCCCATATATCATGACCAGATAAATCTCTGTCGGAAGAATCATCATCATCACAAGATTCACAACCGTTGTTCTCGACGTTAAATCTTCCGACGGTATCCAACGATCCAGATTCAATCTCGTACGGTTCACCACCTTCCCATAAACAAAGCAATCGCCCAGCCCATTTCAAAACGCTAGTATTAGCCACGTTTTTCATCACTTTCGTGTTTCCAAATCTCTTCCCTCCTTTCAACACCGAGAAAGGACCTCTATGAGTGAACCGCCACGTGTCAGTTACAGGATCGTGCTCTTCTTTTTTAGCTTCCGTTTTAACGTACTTCGCCGTGAAAGTGGCTTTCCGTTTGTTACCGTCGATGTGAAACGCACGGAGATAACCGTGACCGTCTAAAGGATGAACCGTTGAGCCATGGTCGTCAGTAAATAGTCCTGGACCGGCTAAGTAGTATGTACCGGAAGGGAAGTTAACCGGTATTGAACCTTCGATTGGTTTAATTACGACCGGTTCGATAGTCTCGGAACGTTGTGACACGAATAAAGATTGGTAATCACGGAAAGCTGAAGACGTGGACTCGTCGAGGATGGTACCGGTACGTCCTAAACCGGTGTCTGGTATAGATATTGATATTGCGGCTCGTGGAGGTGCAAGCGGTGGCGGAGTTTGGTGATGATGAATCGGTGGAGATTTTAGCGGTGGAAGAAATTTCGGCGGGATAGGGAGAGACATTTTGGTCAACATTTTTTGAAATATGCAAATTATAGTATAGTTTTCTATGATACACGCAAAGCATATGTTATATATATATATAGATTTTATACCAAACAAAGATTGAGTGAATAAAATGGATACGTCATACGTGGCTGTATGCATGTTTAGGAACTATGGTGGGGTAGAAAAAGTTGAGTGATTTTGTGGAAGACATGAGCAAATTTGGACATGAAAGAAAAATTCGAAAATGGCAGACATGATACTAAGCCATTGCTTTATGTTGTTTAATATAAATTTAAATTAGTGATTAGAACTTGGAAGTGAGTATTATTGCGTCACACGACACATGTACCGTTAATCAATTGGTATATTTTTAGTTGTTGCTCATGAAACTAACAAAATTATTGTCAATAGATTCACTCATAATATTGAATAGTTGGTTATAAGAAATACGTGTACATCAAGATAGAAAGATTGGAGCAGACAACAAGAACCGAGAAGTACTGATCACCGACACTTCTCAAGTTGATCCTAATGATAGATATGGACATTTTATGTTGTATGTATGTGTCTTGTGGATAATTATGTTGTAATCAAATAAAAAACTAATAAGAGTTCCCTTTTTATTACAAGTAATAATCAATACTTGTATAAAATTTCCACTAACATCGATTCATTTTGTGCGTTAATCTCATTGGCTAAATCAACTAATATTTTGTTTTAATGAAGCTTCAAATCGACCCACTTCGATTATAATAAAATACTTTTTGCGAGTTGGGACTGAAACATTATTAAATTGTTAAAGAAACTCATTATGGTTTCGGATTTCAACGTTAAAATCATAGAACCCTCATTCATATGTCTTCAGTTTGGAGAACATTTAGAGACAAGTCTTCGGAACAATGATCTTCAATAAACAATGTCAAACCAAAGGGCGCCCATATTTTATAAATTACAAGTTACGCCATGATATCAATCTACATGTTTTTGAACGTTATGATATTAATTAGCTGGTTAGATACTTGATAAATATGTGGAGTTGGCAGTTATGAACCGTTGAACGTATTCTTTATACTTTTATAGATAGGAGTTTGCAAGTATTTACATGCCAAGCAATCCGATTTTTTTGCATTAATTAATTAAAATTTTGCAAACTCTAAACTTTGGTAGTATTATTGAGATAAAAGTATGGTACTAACTAGTTTGATAACTAAAAATACCCAAATATTGCATATACAAAATCTTGTAAATTATGTATGTCAACTAGTATCTTCTAAATTTTACACCATCGAGATGGCATGAATGAAACAGTTTTCGCCAATTACTATCTTTTAAAAGTCGTATTTCTTGGTTACACGCAAAACCAATTTTGTTGCGATTGGTCGATGAGACATGGTCAAATAATAATGCAAATATAGATTATTTCAGAAATTGTTGGATTACGTAACCTACATGACCAGCCGAATGATTTTATCATGTATTATCCATCCACGCATAAATACAGTTTAAATCACAAAAATATGAGCACAAATCGTGAGTATAATTAAGAGCAAAATTTACTTATGGTATACGGCAGTAAAATGGATGTGTGATATGTGTTGGGAACATAGAGATGGATTCCTTGGTACCATTAAGCAGCACTCGAGGAGTTTTAAGAGTGAATGGAGGAGTAATGGTGGGAGAATATTAGTGCTACCAAAATATTTAAAATCAAAAAGAGTGTTATTAAAATGATTATAAGTTTGATTAAATGTTTAATATTTGACCATATTGCCAACAATGGAATTAAAGGTGATTGAGCGTAGGTCCTTCGTGTCTCTCTTCTCATCATTTGAGCCGTCGATGCCGAATCTGCTGACGTCACACCATCCACACCACTTGTCTGTATTTTGGAAGCTTTGTGATTATTTCCCCAAATGGACTTTCATATAATTATCTTAGTATTTCCCCTTATGATTTATTTTATAGCACCTAAAATGATTTGTTAACGAATTATATTCGGCCAACTTCATGTCGGAAATCCATTTTAGTAATTTCTCGAGTAAAATAAAATAAATATAAGTCGTTTATCAAATTTTTTTATTTTTTTTTTATAAATAAATCAATATATTTGGTCAATCTAAATTATTGTTTAAAACAAAAATCTAAAGTCAATAAAAAAACGAGAGACGAAAATAAACGACGTCGTTTATTGAGCTTCTATTTTCCTTTTCCGGTCTTAGTTAATTCCCGGTTCAACCGGTCTCGGTTCTTTTCCTCGAAACGGTAGCGTATGACGAAGAAAAAATGTCAAAAGAGAGTTCACCGCCAAAAGTCCCTTCCACGACGATGGAGTATGAACGGCGACTTGAAGCGGCGGCGGAAATTATACTCGAGAAGGAGGCGAAATTTAGCAACACACCTCCGGATTGTAGTGAATTTGGGGTCACGGCGACTCTAAAGCCTCACCAAGTCGAAGGTGTCTCTTGGCTTATACAGAAATATCTACTCGGCGTCAATGTCGTTCTCGGTTGGTCTTCGAATCCATTTCAGTTCCTTATTTGTGCTCAAGTTTAGGATAGTTCGATTAAATTAATGCAAAAATCAAAGTAACCGAACTTCGATTAATCCATGTATGGTTTTGTTTCTATTTGCAGGAGACGAGGTACTTCCATGATTCCATCGTTTTGAAATGTTATCCTTGATTGTGTTTGTGTATTAGTCTAATTGAAGAATTGGACCAGATGGGATTGGGAAAGACTCTCCAAGCAATCTCTTTCCTGAGTTATTTGAAGTTTCGTCAAGGCTTGCCTGGGCCATTTCGTGAGTCAATGAGATCTGCTTGTTACATTTTCTGATTCAGTAGGAAATTTCTGATGTCATATGGGTGTTAATAAAGGTTCTAATTAATATGTGACAGTGGTGCTATGTCCCTTAAGTGTAACGGATGGTTGGGTATCAGAGATAAATAGGTTCACTCCAAATCTTGAAGTTCTTAGATATGTTGGCGATAAGTATTGCCGTCTGGATATGCGTAAGTCAATGTATGATCATGTCAAGAAGAGTTCTAAGGTGAGTTTTGAACTTAGTCTTTCATATAGTAAAGTGAGAGTCAAAAAGAAATAGTCTTTGGGTAACTTCTTATGAACTTGGGGTTTGAAAGTTTTGTGTTTTATTTATAGCCTTCTTCTATTTTGTTGTCAGGGACATTTCTTACCATTTGATGTATTGCTGACAACATATGACATAGCATTGGTGGATCAAGACTTTCTTTCTCAAATTCCTTGGCAATATGCTATAATTGATGAAGCTCAAAGACTCAAGAATCCTAACAGTGTATGGTTCACTTATGTCTAACTTTACAATCCATTGACTTGTGCACTGAATGATAGATCTTTAGTTGCTAGATGTCATATGGTATTACTGTATCATAATAGACCTTCTTTAGGCTTCTATAGTTAAAAAACTGTCTGGCTAGTAATTAGGTTGTACGTGTCCTGGCTGTATGAACATTTTATCCTGGGAAATCATCTAAGATACAAGTTGGCTATGTCACAGGTTCTGTATAATGTCTTACTTGAGCAATTCCTCATTCCACGACGTCTCTTGATTACTGGCACACCTATCCAGAACAATCTTACCGAACTTTGGGCTCTGATGCATTTTTGCATGCCACTAGTTTTTGGGACACTGGACCAGTTCCTTTCCGCATTCAAAGAGACTGGGGACGGTCTATCAGGTTCGCTGGCACTAGCCATATAGTGCGCTAAGCACTCTGACATTTTTGTGTGGATATTCATTCGGAAGAGGTAAGAGTTCTAAACTAACTTGTGTGTTTCCTATGTGTTAAAACAGGTCTTGATGTATCTAATGACAAGGAAACATATAAGAGTCTGAAGTTCATCTTAGGTGCCTTTATGCTGAGGCGTACAAAATCTTTGCTCATTGAGTCTGGAAATCTGGTGCTGCCACCTCTCACGGAGCTAACTGTGTAAAATCTTGCACCTTGTATAGCTAATCCTTTCCTCTAAAATTATTTGCGGGTGCTCTATTGATATTGTATGATTATTGTTCTGTACTTTTATGATAGAATGGTTCCGCTCGTCAGTCTTCAAAAGAAGATATATACTTCCATTTTGAGGAAAGAGCTTCCAGGGCTTCTTGAACTGTCTTCTGGAGGATCAAATCATACGTCTTTACAAAATATTGTGAGTTAGTTTCTGATGTTTATTATCACTTAACTCTTATTTCATAAATTGTATGTTTAGTGAAATATATGTGATTTTTGTTTATCTCCCTATCTATTTCCTTGAGCAGGTGATACAGCTAAGAAAAGCATGTAGCCACCCTTACTTATTTCCAGGTATCGAACCAGAGCCTTTTGAAGAGGGTGAACACCTTGTTCAGGTATCCCAATTGTTCACTAACACCTCGCTATAAGTTTTCATTGAATAAAAAAGGTTTTGTTCACTAATAATTGCGTTCTGACAGGCAAGTGGTAAGCTTTTGGTTTTGGATCAATTGCTCAAAAGGCTCCATGATAGTGGCCATCGTGTCCTCCTCTTTTCCCAAATGACCTCAACACTTGACATTTTGCAGGTTTTCTTATAGAGCTATTTTTTGTTCTATAACATCTGTGCATCATTGACTACACTGACATGTAGCTTATAACAAATACAGGATTTTATGGAGCTTCGTAGGTATTCGTATGAGCGCCTTGATGGATCAGTACGGGCTGAAGAACGTTTTGCTGCGATAAAGAATTTCAGCGCGAAAACAGAAAGAGGATTGGATTCTGAAGTTGATGGAAGCAATGCCTTTGTTTTCATGATCTCTACAAGAGCAGGGGGAGTCGGTTTGAATCTTGTTGCTGCTGATACTGTTCGTTATTTCTGGCTTTTGTTTTTCCATATTATTTCTTGCGGAAATGGAATACATCGGCATAGAGAAAGATAAATATGATTTGTTTCTAGTGCTTATTCAAGTGCTTTTGAATATGCAGGTTATATTTTATGAACAAGACTGGAACCCACAGGTGGATAAACAAGCTTTGCAACGAGCTCATCGAATTGGACAAATCAGTCATGTGCTGTCTATAAACCTCGTTACTGAACATTCTGTGGAAGAGGTCTGTGACTGTCGTAGTGTTTCAAAACACAAAGTCATCAAAAAGCATTATCAAAATCTAAATGCGTGTGTTTCAGGTTATTTTGAGGAGGGCAGAGAGAAAGTTGCAGCTTAGTCATAATGTTGTGGGAGATAACATGGAAGAGAAAGAAGAAGATGGTGGTGATTTGCGGTCTCTAGTGTTTGGTTTACAAAGGTTTGATCCCGAGGAGATTCACAATGAAGAGTCTGATAACCTGAAAATGGTAGAAATAAGTTCTCTTGCTGAGAAAGTTGTTGCAATACGTCAAAACGTTGAACCAGACAAGGAAGAAAGAAGGTTTGAAATTAATTCGAGCGACACTTTGCTAGGAAATACATCATCTGCAAGTCTGGATTCCGAGCTTGATGAAGCTTCTTACCTTTCATGGGTTGAGAAATTGAAGGAAGCTGCACGATCAAGCAAGGATGAAAAAATTATTGAGTTGGGAAATAGAAAGAACTTATCTGAGGAAAGAAATCTGAGAATTGAGGCTGCCAGGAAAAAGGCAGAAGAGAAGAAGTTAGCCACGTGGGGAGCACACGGTTATCAGTCTTTGTCCGTGGAAGAACCGATTTTGCCTGATGATGTTGATTCCAGCTCAGATGCAGGATCTGTTAACTTTGTCTTTGGAGACTGTACAAATCCATCAACTGTCTCTCATGAGCCAGCAATCATATTCAGGTAAAACTTCATTTCAATTGTTCATCTAAAAACCAAACCTCTAAAACTTCCAAATATTGATTTTATGGCAGCTGTGTTGATGACTCTGGAAACTGGGGACGTGGTGGAATGTTTGATGCTCTGTCAAAACTGTCTAATACTGTACCCACTGCTTATCACCGAGCATCCGAGTTTAAAGACCTTCATCTTGGAGACCTGCATCTCATAAAAATTGATGGTCTGCAACTTTTTTTTTTTCTATCTTCCTTTCATTTTCTAACAACATCAAAGAGTTCTCATGTATTTTGTGTTGTGTAGACAATGATGACCAACAAAACACACAAGCAAGCAAGCCTCTTTGGGTGGCAGTTGCAGTTACACAATCTTACAATTCGAGGCGTAAAGTCCCACGTAGTAGCATTTCAATTCCAGACCTTGAAAGTTGCTTAGCCAAAGCTTCATTCTCTGCTTCTCAGAAATCAGGTACGAACTTAATTACTTTCTTTCTTTAAAGTTTCATCATATTTGGAATTATAAACAAAAGTGCTCCCAAAGAGCTTAACACTTGTGTTGTCATTTCTGGTATGGTAATGTTCTCTCCTCAAAAAGCCTCACTCCACATGCCACGTATTGGTTACCAAGACGGATCAGACCGATCTCAATGGTACACTGTTGAGCGTCTTCTTCGAAAATACTCCTCCATCTTCACCGTCAAAATATTCGTGTAAGTTTATATGTGTCGCCCGTCTTCTTTCTTTTGAATAATCCAAAGCAAACTCATTTTTGTTGCTTTCTTGTAGGTACTATTATCGTCGATCTCCCTGAATCACACAATGGGATAGTCTTTTTGACGCTGTAATATAATTTGCTTTTGGTTGTACATGTAACGGTGTCGTTTGTATGTAGAAGGAAGACTTGTAATTGGGCCCAGTAGTGGCCCATATTAATGTATAATTAAATAATAGCCTAATCTTATAATTCAATCTTGATCACTGAGCCAATTTACACGTGTTGCGTCTCTAGTGCCTCTGGTTCCACGTTGGTCGTCAAAATTGAAATCGCGTTTCTATTTTCTTCACGAGGTTTCTTTTCCCCGCGGCTTAGGACAATATGATCCGAATCGTTGAAGAAACTGTCTCCTTGTGTCTATGTTTCGTTTTGATCCCACATTCCTAAAGCTCCAGGTACCTTTTCTACGTTTCCCGAATTCTGATTAGTTGATTCTTCTTCCTCAATCCGTTCTTCCCAAACTTGTTGCCGATTTTTGGATCCGGTCATCAACTTTGTTGTTTATTTGTCATCAATGCAAAAATTGAGAGCGTCTGTGTTTTCACTTGCATGTTATCAATTCCTAATGTTGTTTGCCGTTTCATTAACCGGATTCGAGACTCTTCCCGCTGGATTTCTTTTTTTCACGTCTTCTTTTCTATTTTTTATGGATTTGGTATTTTGACATGTTAAGCAACCTTCGTTAATCAGTTTAAAATCGGTGCTTTCCGAAATTTTTAGAAGAAACATGGAAGCTTAAAATTTTGAAATTGCTATTTGGAAAAGCTATCATTTCATAGGCTTAGTCTTTGTAATTCTTCTTTACTTGTTGTTCATTGGCATGAATATATGAAGGATTTTATATTTGATTGTGTGTTTGTTTATGTTGTTAGAAATTGATCAAAATGGGAGAAGCTGGTCAATCCAGAGACGGAGAATCTGTCACGCCTCTTGTTGTAAGTATTGTGGCTTCCTTTTCTCACTTTTTAGATAATACTTTCAGAAACTATACTTGCTTTATGCTCTCATCTTAATGGAATTCTGTTTGGAGTCAACTTAACGTTCTCTTGGTTTCTATATCAACGGAAACATATAAGTTGATTAAAATGGGGTTAAAGAGGATATTCGTAATTTTTGGTTCTTTATGCATTGAGACTACCATTCTAATATCAGTAATTTTTCCATGGCCAGGGCGGTGGTAATGGGGACAATGCGGTTGCACCACAAGTGTTTAATTCTTTACCAGCTCTTAATGAAGCTGCTTCTTATATAACTCAAGCAACGTCTTACTTAGGGAGCTGTTTTTCTGACTATTCAGGTACCCTTTCTTTCTATCTGTTGATGTCGTACTCAGTATGCAATTCCACGTTCATATGCTAGGCTTTACTTATGGAAAATATGCTTAGCAGATATTTATGGTGTTAGGATCTTATCGTCACCGTAACATAATTCAGGCTTTGCTTAGCATCTGTTCTTTCAATGCTTTCTTCAGTAGAATATGGTGGCAAGGATACTATTTCCCACCCCCATGAGTTGTTACGATCAACTTCCGGAGTTGACGGGAATTCCCCAGTGAGTGTATGCATTTCGCCTGGTGAAAGGTTTTCAACTTCTTCAGAGGCATCTACATCTGATGCCAACAGCCCGTCGAGGGAATCTACAGAGATTCTGCCACAGGCAACAAATGCAATAGTGACTTCGAATCGGTTAAATTTAAATGGAATTTCAATGTTCCAAGGGTACGTGTACTTTGTATTACAGATACAAATTCCCCATACTAGTAGATATGTAAAATCTTAATACTATGAATATGTGAAACTGAAGCAATACAATAATCTCTATACACTACTACTTCTTGTCAAGTTTTCAGCATTTGGGTGATTGATCTATTTTAATTCAATCAGGCTCATTGAGCGGGCACGGAGGACTGTTCGTGGCTCGGCAGATGACATAGGATGGTTACAGCGTGCCCCGGAGATGCCTCCTGTTGAAGATGGAACTGATAGGTTCAATAAAATTCTGGAAGACATCGGGTATGAATTGGTTGTAGTTGCATGTTTTGTGTGCTTTGTGGCCTTTTCAATATGCTGTTTAACATCCTGTTTTTTACTAAATGGCTGCGTTGATCTGGTTTTTATATCCAGGCATGGTGTACACAGGCTTCCAAATACAGTGGTGTACTTATTGGTTCCAGGTAGCAATTCTTATTCTTTGCTGCCAGCCACTTAAACTACATTACTGTATATTAGGACTCTCAAAATTAGTTGAATTTTTTTTAGGTCTTTTCAGCAATCATGGACCTCTATATTTTGTGGATACGAAAACGAAATTCTCAAAGATGGGTTTGGCGTGTCATATTGCGAAGATTCACAGCGAGGTAATCATAACTAACTCAACTTAGTACAGTTACATTTGGTGTATAGCATACTAATATATGGAGAAATGTTTATATATCAGTCCTCGGTTGAGAAAAATGCGAGAGAGATAAAGGAATACATAGAGGAACTCTGTTGGGGATCTAATAAGCGGGTTCTACTTCTTGGGCATAGCAAAGGAGGCATAGATGCAGCTGCTGCTTTATCACTATACTGGCCTGAACTAAAGGATAAGGTCGCTGGGTTGGTACTGGCGCAGAGTCCATATGGTGGAAGCCCAATAGCTACAGATATCCTCCGTGAAGGACAACTAGGTGATTACGTCAATTTGAGAAAGATGATGGAGATTCTAATCTCCAAAGTCATAAAGGTTTGCAACATTCCTGATCTAACAAAGTCATTTCAGTTGCATTATATCAGCTTCTTGTGATTGCCTGTTAAAATCCTTAGTTAGGTGGAACCGAGAAACTAGGGATAAACCAAAACTTATTTTGTTTCTGGATTCTATTGCTCTGCTGATCTTTCTGATGAATTCCTTGGAACATTGTGAAGGGTGACATTCAAGCATTGGAAGATTTAACATACGAGAGAAGAAAAGAATTCTTGAAGAATCATCCGCTTCCCCGAGAACTCCCCACGGTTTCATTCCGCACAGAAGCTAGCATTAGCCCAGCGGTTCTATCCACTTTATCACACGTAGCACACGCTGAACTTCCTCTGACAAACCAAGCCGCAAAACTGCCAGTGGTAATGCCACTTGGTGCTGCAATGGCTGCTTGCGCTCAGCTACTTCAAGTCAGATACGGTGAAAAGAGTGACGGGCTAGTGACTTGCTGTGACGCAGAGGTTCCTGGTTCTGTGGTTGTTAGACCCAAACGTAAACTAGACCATGCCTGGATGGTGTACTCTTCCTTGAACGAGGTTCCTTTAGAAGCTGATGCTGCTCAAGTTTGTGAAGCGCTCTTAACTTTGCTTGTCCAAGTTGAGCAAGAGAGGCAACAAAAACTCGCAACAAAAATCGATTGATAAACCAAATTGTTTTATTTCTACTTTCGTCTTGAGACTTCAAATTACTGTATTTGTTTCTATCTTTTTGTTTTATTTCTTACTAATTTACTATCAGGTTTGAATCACACGATAACAAAAAAATTATTACAAACGGTAGATTTTATATTTATAAGACTACTTAATTTGCTTCTTTTTTTTTCTTTTATTGTTGATTAATTTTTATTAGAAGATTAGTTATGTTTTTCTCTCTATTCCTTTAACGAACCGTGATCGTGCGGCTCGGATCGTTGGAGATTCTATGGACGGCCGATGCTTATATACTGTAAGTGGAATATGTAATTCCCGAAAGTGCCCTCCAGATGTTCACAAAATTACGCCATCGTACTCGAATTAACTTCAACTCTCTCTTCTCTCTCTCTTTCTTTTCACTCTTGTTTTTGTTTCTGTGAGTGCTGTGTGTGTTCTCGGTTTGTAATATCTAAGTCGCACAAAGATCAGACAAAGTCTGTTTGCGTTTGATAGCATTAGAGTCTGATCGAATTTGGAAGACCTGTGAGATTAGGGTTTCTTTTTGTTTGTTTTTTTTTATTCCGAAGGAGAGCTGCGGAGCAATTGGAATTACCTCGGTTAAAGCAATCACGTAGCTTTGGATCGTTTAGGGTTTTCTCATTGGGTTTGGGGGATTTGTATTCGAGCTTCCTCAAACTCAATCTGATGGTGATGTGAGACAAGGCTTAATCCTGTTAATTGGCGATTCTAGGGTTTTTCAATGGCGAGCACAGGCGAGCCTGACCGTAAAAGGCGTCACTTTAGCTCCATATCACCTTCTGAAGCTGCAGCCGCCGTAAAGAAACAGCCTTTCTTTTGGCCCTCCTCCGAGGACAAGGTTTCTTTCTTCTTCATCTCCCCCTTGTGCATGCCCTTTACATCTATTCTCTTACTTATCCAATCAATCATAGCTTTCCAGCTATTAGAGATTCATATACTGAATGTCTTTTGTCTCGAATTTGGTCTATTTTGGAATTGGGATTCTCTCTCTTAAGGAGTTTGTTTTCGTTTGATACAGCTTGATACTGCAGTTCTTCAGTTCCAAAATCTTAAGCTATCACAAAAGCTAGAGGCTCAGCAGGTTGAGTGTTCTATTCTTGAGGATAAACTCTCTCAGATCAAGGAAAAACAATTACCATACAACTCCAGTTTGAAGACTGTCCATAAGTCTTGGGAAAAGGTAACACTGAATTTGCTTTCGATTCTAATAGAACTTGGATTAGATCTCTTTTTCTAGAGAACTAATTAATGCTTGTATAGCAGCTTACAGCTTCAGTGGAATCATGCTCTGTTCGTGTGAGTGATTCAAGCAGCGGAGCTCATAGGTTTGTAAACAAGGAGGGTATGAACAACTTAAGCCCGCCTTTTCTTCGTTCTGTTAGTGCTAGGATCTAGTTTAGATTTGGTTTTATATGTTACAAATATGACTTTTTGAAAGGTTAACTTTAAATTGCTACACAGATGGGTCTTCTCCAGCCGTGAAAAACGATTTCATCAACCGGCTACTTGAAACTGGTGCTACTGAGAGCTCCTCATCCAATATCTGCTCGAATCAGATGGAAGAAAATGGAGTGAATACGTCAAGCCAGATGACGCAAACCTTGTATAATCTAGTAGCCGCGACAGAGGATTTGAGGTGTCTGAAGGATGAATTATATCCCACAGTTCTCAGAACCAATCTTGGTAAAGGTATGACTTCCACTGCGATCAATTGTCAGCTCTTGTTATGGCCTTTATAACATTTTAGTATTAACCCAGGTCCTATGTGGAATTGCTTTCTTTTCTAGATTTGTGCGGTCAGCTAGCTCTGAGTGAGTTGGAATCAGAAATTAAAAGTTTCAGAGGGGATCTAGATGATGTACTTGTGAAGTTCAAATCACTTTCTAGAGAATTGCAGAGTCATCGCGATGCTGATGCTAAAGTTAGAGTAGACCTCAAACGAATAAGAGGTAGCTACTTAGTCTCGTCTCACTCGACTATATACTGTTAAAATGGATTTTTTAATTGGCATTGTTTATATGGATATAGTATTCATGCATCAAATGTAAATTTGTAATCATATACGTGGCTTGACAAAAAAAGGTCCTATATACATGAAAAGCTACTGAAATCATATCTCGCTTTTGATTGATGAGGATAAGTGTAAGTAGAGGTGATCAAATTGTGAATCTTCCAATTCCACGCCTGTGTATTTATGTCCAGCACTACTCAGTTGTTTAATAGCCATGATTGGATTTAGATCATAGAGATTAAGATTGAAGAGAGAGATACATTAAGACTGGAAGAAAACCTCTATGGTAGAGCCAGCTGTTAAGAAGACATGTAGCTGTGGAAGATATACTCATTAGCGAACTGATGGGTGTACAAAACCCTTCTGAGACATGAACTTCTTAGTTTTCTTTTATACCATTTACCCATATTTATATATTTCGGTAGATTTTAGGAGATAGAGAAGCTGGTAATTCTTTGAGAATGACATACATCCACATAAGTGAAGCATCTTAATTTTGTTGATAAATTACCCGTTTACCTTAAGATGTAAGATTTCAATACTGACAGTAGCCACAGTTAAGAAATTCAAAGAGTTAAAATTTATTTTAGTTTACATGCCTGCTTTTGGATTAATGCTTCTTGACTACCGCATCAACTGATATTATACTTTATTTGGTCTATTCGAAGGGGAGCTAGAGGATGAGGTTGTGGAGCTTCAGCAGTGTAATGGTGACTTGTCAGCATTGAGAGCAGAAAGGGATGCAACAGCTGGGGCGTTTTTCCCAGTGTTGAGTCTTGGAAATAAGCTTGCTACCAGTGATCGGGAGAGGGATAAACAAAGGGATCTGCAAGACATGGAAACAGTTCTGAAAGAGTTAACGGTATCTTTGTTTTTCTGATTTGTTTTCATTGGTAATTCTTTAAGTTTTGGGTTGATAACGGCCTGGTTTCGGTAGGTCCTGGCTTCAGGCAGGCTACAACAGCTAAAAAATCTTCATGAGGAGAGGACAAAGATGCTTGGAAAAATGAGTAATTTACAGGTCAGTGTATTGATCCAATTGGGGTATTTGTATTAGTTTGTCTCTGTATGGGGTTTGATATATGAAAATTTGTGGAATGGTAGCCTCTTCCTATTGCTAAAACTGATGTAAGAGTTTTCTAACAGAACAAGTCAAAGTCTGTGAGGTGCATCTCATCTTCTCAAGCCTGCCTTTCTTTGAAAGACCAGCTAGAAAAATCCAAAGAAGCAGTTTTCCAGTATATGGCTTTACTTGAGAAACTGCAGGTTATATCTGGTTTGCGATTTTCATTTTGTATCTATGTTTATAAAATTTACGTTGTATATTTAGTTGTGAAGCTTTCCTCCATTCGAAAATTTCAGGTTGAAAAAGATAGTATAGTCTGGAAGGAAAGGGAGATAAATATAAAAAATGAACTAGGTGATGTTTCTCGAAAGACGTCTGCTGTTACTGATTCTAGAATGGCTTCTTTGGATTCGGAGATACAGAAACAACTGGATGAAAAAATGCGAATCAAGACTAGGCTGGGAAATATATCAAGAGAGCGAGGTCACAAATTGATTACTTTGACTTCCAATTCTGTATCTCCCACCCACACCTGTTTCACTTTGGAGTCTGATTAAGTTATTCGTATGTCAGGTAGAAAAGAAATCTTTGCAGATATGAAGGCATTAATTTCTTCGTTCCCCGAGGAAATGAGTTCCATGCGTAGTCAATTAAACAATTATAAAGAGACTGCTGGAGGTATTCATTCTCTGCGGGCTGATGTCCAGTCCCTCTCTGGGGTTCTATGTAGGAAGGTGGGAAATAATGTGAACAGTGATTGATGCTTATTGTTACAGTTTATGTTATGCTTACTTAATAAGCTTAATTGGTGAACAGACAAAAGAGTATGAAGCATTGCAATTGAGATCAGCTGATTATGCTTCTCAGTTAGGTGACCTGAATGCTACGGTATGATGCAATGTATCTACCTTTTTCAGTGTACTGCCCATGACTTATATATGTTGACAGTGTTCATATTGGTTATTGTTACTTTGCATTATTTCTTGGAAAAAGTATAGTGAAAAGGCGGATTAGCAATTTAAATCTTGTTAAATGTCTTTGGTTGGCAAAGTGGTAGTTGTTATGTTCTTTACTTTCAATTGATTGGAGTCTGTCATGCAGGTTTGTGATTTGAAGAACAGTCATGAGGAGTTAAAGTTGTTTCTGGACATGTATAAACGTGAGTCCACTGATGCGAGGTAAGCACAACTATATATAACGATATCTAAGATTTCAATTCTTAGAGAAAAGTTTCCTTATCTTCCCCTTCTCACTGTCCAAATATATAGTATAACAACAAGTGCTGTTATTAATCTTGCCTTCTGACTGAACTATCGAATCTTGCTGAAAGTTTGTTGTTAATTTTTCTTGCGTTTCTGAAGAAACTTATGTTCACATTTTCAATTTATCCATGACAGCTTTTAATATCTGATCTATTTTTACAGTTCCATCTGATAAAAACTCTTTTGGATGTGTTAGGATTTGTTTATCTTCTTATCTTGACTGAACACATTATTATAATGCGGTTGGTATATTGCCTTAAGCATCACTGTCGATAATGTGCTATGGCAGGGACATAGCTGAAGCCAAGGAACAGGAGTACAGGGCTTGGGCTCATGTTCAGAGTTTGAAATCATCCCTTGATGAGCAAAATCTGGAGTTGCGCGTTAAGGCAGCAAATGAAGCTGAAGCCGTTTCCCAACAAATGTTGGCTGCTGCGGAAGCAGAGATTGCTGATTTAAGGCAGAAAATGGATGATTGTAAAAGGTAAATAAGTATAAGTAGAAGTCTGCAATTTATAGATGCAATCACGCAGTTCTTCCATAGGAATTCTTTGAGAGTTTTTTGTTTGACAAGGATAAGTCTTTTCTGTTTCAGGGATGTCGCCAAGCATTCTGATATCTTGAAATCTAAACATGAAGAACATGGAACATATCTTTCTGAAATACAGGTTGGCTTATGAAATTTCGTGTTTCTTTGTTCTTAACATATTTTAAAAACCTTGATGTTGCGTATCGATTTACAGTAACTATATTCTTTTAGACAATTGGAAGTGCCTATGAGGACATTGTACCGCAAAACCAACAGCTTTTGCTTCAAGTTACAGAGAGGGATGACTATAACATCAAGGTATCGTGTCCAAACTCTTCTAGTTCCTCTATCTGATCTATCTCTGTGACTTCTCACTTACTCTTATATCTAGTAGTGTTACATTTATTCAGAGATTGATGGATCGTTTTAATGGGCATGGACCAATTTCTGTGGTTATACCTTGTATGTTTTGCTAGAATATCATGAAAAAAAGGATGGTTTGTTACTTGGATCAGACAATGAGATGTAATTTTTTGCTCGCCCATTGTTGTTTCAGCTTTTCTTGGAAGGCATAACTTCTAGGCAGATGCAAGATACTCTGCTTATCGATAAATACATCATGGATAAGGATATACAGCAAGGCAGTGCATATGCCAGTTTCCTATCCAAGAAATCATCAAGAATTGAAGATCAGGTATATCTGTGTGTGCCCGTATGCTCAAATTGTAAGCCTCCTTATTGTGAGACTTTGACTAAGGTGTTTTTCTTTTTCCTTGCAGTTGAGGTTCTGCACAGATCAGTTTCAGAAACTAGCGGAAGATAAATATCAAAAGTCTGTTTCTCTTGAAAATCTGCAAAAGAAACGTGCAGACATCGGGAATGGCTTGGAACAAGCTAGGTCAAGGCTGGAGGAGTCCCATTCTAAAGTTGAGCAAAGTCGGCTGGATTATGGGGCATTAGAACTGGAACTGGAGATTGAAAGGTAAATCAATTGCTCCCTCCATCTTCTCTATCCTAATTAATAGTCATAAACAAGTGTTAGTGATGAAGGTATCGTTCTTTTCTGCGTATATCAGGTTCAATAGGAGAAGGATAGAGGAGGAAATGGAAATAGCCAAAAAGAAAGTTTCTCGTCTTCGGTCTCTCATAGAAGGATCATCGGCCATTCAAAAGCTCCGACAAGAACTCAGTGAATTTAAAGAAATTCTGAAGTGTAAGGCCTGCAACGATCGCCCAAAAGAGGTAAAGAGTCACTGCTCTCCATTATTTAGATCTCAGCAAGACGCTCAAATCATGATCCCTTGAATCTTTTAGTCAACTGCGTGCGTGATTGCTGATTGGTTTTGGTCTTTGGCTTAACAAACTAGGTGGTGATTACGAAGTGCTACCATTTGTTCTGCAACCCATGTGTGCAAAAGCTCACAGGAACTCGACAAAAGAAGTGTCCAACATGCTCAGCAAGTTTTGGACCAAATGATATTAAACCTATCTACATATGACCGCACCAAAACACTCTGAGCATGATGATGTATGATGAAACTGTGAAACACACACAGGTACTTTTTCTCATATAGGATAAACATTAGATCTCTCTGTAATTATTACTCTCTTTTATTGGGAAAGGTCATGAAGAATAATTGGATATGGCAAATCAGAGTTTTTGAGGAACCATTTTGGGATTTTGATAATGTGATAGAGAATAGGTAACACTGTTAGGGTTTATGTCTTTGGTGATACTTCCTTTTTGTTTGTAATTTGGAACATGGTTTCCGCAATTGATTTTTCAATTAAATCTTCTTTTTTGTTCTACATTTGTGTATGATCCAAACGTTTGTGATGTAGTGTTCTAAGATTCTCAATTTAGAAAACACGAGGCAAGATTTTGGATATTTGTACCATTTGCGATGAATTGCAATCCAATTTGTTTGTTGGCATCTCCAAAGACTTCGATCCTTGGGATCATGATTCGAGATGGTCTTTCACAATCCTAGGTAGGAATTACAAGTATTTTTGGTGGATCTCCAATGACCTTAAATATTATAAGTGAATTTAGTACTAGTGTTTCTCTCTGTAACTACGGTTTGTAAAAGTGGGTTAAAACCAATAGTTGAAAATGTAAGAAAAAGACTAAAATCATTTCATGCATTATCAATTTTGAGCTTTAACATACAACTTCGGAATGTACCGTAAAAGTATTTTAGATGGCCTCAATACCATGTTTTCCCAATAATACTTGCTCCTTTAGCCCTTTACATTTCAAGTATTGCAAGTGTTTCCTCTTCCCGCAAGACATGATCATTGGTATTTGCCGCACATGTTCTTTTTCTCTTTTCTTTCTTTTAAAAAAATGGCTGAGAGGTGAAAAGAAAGAGTTAATTTATTTGAACAATATGCTCTTAATTATTTTCTTCTTCGTATTGTTATTCTCTTCTGCTACTGCTTTGAGTTTGGTCTTTCTAATTGCTTGCTTTTTCTTTTCTTGGCCACTTTATTCCCAAAGATAAAGATCACATGTTTTAGCTCCATTCTGCTTCTATCTCTCGGGATCTATATACATATACGTCTGTATATCACTAATTTGATTAAAATATCAAAAGTGCAGATTGTGGTAGAAATATGTTGTTTGTGTTACAAACAAGACCATTCATTATAAATTATAATAGTAAGAAATTAAATACGTTTCTTATAGTAAGGAAATTCATGACTATATTATTATTTAACAATGCAACTATACATAAGAATCGTTAGCAAAATATTTAGTAATAAGTTTTCCTTGTTCCTATTTTTTCGTTGTTATATTTACGAACATTTTGACACATTATCTATATATATTATACAGTGGTTTTTGTTTTTGTTTTTGAGGTAAAACTGTAAAAGAGAAAGAAAATAGCTTAAACCAACAAGAAATAAAATAAGGTCACGCACATAAATAAGTAAACTAAGACCAACAAGAAAATAGCTTAATACACTGTCAACCTGCATTTTTCTCTTTTAAAAGCATAATATTGACGAAAGAGGAAAACAATCATACACTTAGTATCTTAATTACTTTTCCTAAAGCACTACGACTCCATTTTCTTCAATTTTATCTTTTTTGTGGAACTTGATTTTTTTTTTTTAATACAACTATACACATTTCAAATCTTTTTCATTTTACTCTATATTTTATTTGGTAACAACAACAAAAAAATCTGATCTTATTAGTCTATTATACTTGTTGAAATTAATTACCTTGAAAATAGTGTCACGGGACAAGATCAATTTCGATCCAAATAATTCGAATTTATGATAAAAATTAAGTTTGTATACTATTTTCAACATTTTCAATATAATTAGCTCCCTCTTGGTATACATAGGGTTCCTTTTCCTTTGCTTTTTTGAATTAGATATATTATTGGTTTTACACATTGCTAGTAAAAAAGAAGAGATAATATATCTATAGTTGTACCGTCCAATAATACGGAACCAGTGGCAAATATCGTAGTCTTAAGAATATAAAATGGACTGATTAAGAGTCTGTCCATAGTTAGGTTTGCATGCCACAAGATGCCAAACAACAAATTCACCTTCTTGTATCTTGTCAGTCAGGTAATCGTCCAAACAATCCAGGTACATACAAAATTTAATCAATGCTATTTTGATTGGTGAAACACTAAAACTGAAACCAAAACTTTTTATGGTTTATCAAAAATATATTTATTAGATGACTCGCTCTTTCTTTGAATATCTATTAATTTGCTACACTTCTAAATTAAAGTTAAAACTGTTTTAAAACGTATAGTCCGCGACTACAGTTGCAAAAAAGAAATTCAAGTCATTGTTATCTTTTTTTTTTTTAAATGCATGTCAGGTAGGAATATTATATATATATATATATAGTATATAATCC
>Ga0041059_1001100_pt1 | contig 21566 bp, 10 predicted proteins | sample AraColnosormetaG_FD_56232 | JGI IMG/M metagenome (GOLD analysis project Ga0041059, IMG submission 56232) | Arabidopsis roots microbial communities from North Carolina, USA - Col MF nosort | ecosystem: Host-associated > Plants > Roots > Unclassified | place: USA: North Carolina | collected... | reverse complement strand
CATTAATTTAGAAAATATGATTTTTGTCAAAAACTAATTATGTAATTTCATTACCATTGTGTATGCATTATTTAAGTTTTCTTAGTTTTGTTTTAAATTTTCATATTTTATAATATTCTGAAAACTAGCAAAGTGAATAGATCTTAGTTGTGCGGGTTGTACTTAGTTGTACCAATACAAAACATATTAATTTGTATAAATACGACAAAAAAATTTAATAGTATCCATTATAAGCAATGCGTATGACTGAAGTCTTTTTGACTATAACTTGAAAATCAAAAAGAAAAAAAAAAACAGTATGTAATTATATGTTTTCGTAGAAGTCCATCAACATAGTTGTGCCTATTGGTTTCAGTTGTCCAGCCTTTTTTTGTAGATTTAAGTGATTAATGAGATAAGAGAGAGAATGCGTATGATTGGTTGATTTTAATAAATTATTTGGTAGTAAAAAATAAATAAAAAATTAAAAAAAGTAAAAGAGAAGGGTAAAATTGTATTTCAAATAGGTTAGGAAGAAAAGGGTTAGTAGAATAAGCGAGGGTTTTTCAAAAATTGATTCAACCAAAAGGCCAAAGACATTAAAATCCACATAACCACCCTCTCCGGTTCAAATCAGACCGGACCGGTCCGGCCTAACATAACGAAGTCAAAACGTTTAGACGTAATCAGAGAAATATTTCATTAAATTGATTATTCTTCTTTAAGGATTATAAGATTCATTATTACTTTATTATTCTTGCTTATCGAATTTTATTTAGGTTTTAAGCAATAAAGAGTCTTCAAAGAGACAGAGAACTTTTATTTTCTTCATAATTATAAAAGGGGAATTATGATTTATGAAGAAGGGATCTCCACCATTTTTTTTTGTACACGAAACAAAAGAAAAAGAATTTAGGAACCCCCCAAAAAAAAACCAAAAGAAGGAAAAATAAGAGTAAATATTAAAATAAAAATAGAGTAATTTCTCGATCGATAGCTCGCTCTGCTGGTTCTCTGTTGGCATACTTCGCACGCTCTTCACAAGCAAGCCACACGTGCATCTTCATATTTGTTTTCCTCAAAAGAGAAATCGTAAACCATACAAAAAGAAAATGAAACAAGGAACAAAAAATTTACTCGGAGTCGGTGTCCATATTCTCCATGCCTTTCAATCCTCTCCGTTTCTGCTGCTGCATTTACAATTCAATATATAATCAGTTTCCATTCCTGTTAATCAATACTCAGTTGAAAAAACAAGACTAAAAATGCAGGTTTTGACTGAATAAATATAGTGTATTAAACTGATCACATAAATAAACAAAAGATCAAATGATTTTCACAATTTTGTTAAAAAAAGCAGAGTGACACCACCACTTGGGTTTATTTGATACAATATTAAACAATAACAGTACATTATTCTCTACATTAGGTGGAATAGTAGGTCCCATGTCTTGTCCATTTTCTGAATTCCATTACAATACATTTTATTTTTATGTTATAAATAATATTAAGGTCCACCCAATGTTGTCTACAACTCACCACCTTCTCTTCCACATATTTTCACATAAAAATATTATGTTAATTATATATAGATTCATTTATAAACACATTCCATCTTTTGTTCTTCTTCTATTATACTAATCTTACTTATTTTAAGAAGAGTCTTTTATCTCTTTTGTCATTATCACACAACTAAGAACTGAAAAAAGGGTTAAGTAAAGTTAATTACCTTCTTCACATTTTTCTTCTCCCTAACTTCATAACGGTTCTTGGTCAAATCAGATAACCACATCCCTGGAAAACAAAACTGTACAATAATACATTAATTAAAACATATTTTCATTTATGATTTTTTTTTTGTTTTTAACTCTTGTGAGATAAAAATAAATACTTTTTTTTTAATGAATTTTACCTGAAGGGCTTTATCAATGTTCTTAGCTCGTTTCCTGGGTCTATGAGGAAGCTTAGTTCCTTTCATAACCAAGAAATCTTCTTCCTTCTCTTTCCTAGACAAAGCAATGTAGATCCTCGGCCACTCTTGCGTTGCTTTCTCTCTTTCTCCATTTATCTCCACTTCTTGATGACCCTGAGCCGTTGATTCTGATCTGTTCACTCTTTGATGTTGTTGTTGTTGATGATCAAACCCGTTTTGTCTCTGATCTCTAACGCTTGATCTCTTCTCGATTTGGTCTGGTGACGGTGGAGATCGCTTTGAGCCACCCGATCTGGATATCATACGGCCGTTTATGTTGTTCCTTGATGGTGATCCGTTTGCTGATCGATCTTCTAGATTCCTGTGCATGATTGATGATGATGATGAACAGCTTTAATAAATCCACAGGTGATTGAATTTTGGTATAATAAAGGTTAGTTCTATAAACTTTGAGAGAGTTTAATGAATTTTTTTTTCTCCTTGTGTTAAAAATAAGGAAGAAATTTAGAAAAGGAAACTAGTTGTACCCATTTACATATTTAAGAATCAGAATCAAAACGCAGACACACACACACAATAAAACTAAAAGAGAGGGACCAAAACAGAAAATAAGAAGAAATCTATAATCGATTGATTTCAAAACAAGTAGCCCAGATTTGAAGATTGGGTCAAAGAAAGGCAAAGAAAAATACGAGATCTTATATTTAACCCAAAAAAAAAAATTAGATTGAGAAAAATCGTTTATATATTTTTCACCCCAAAAGCTAAACAACAAGTGAAAAACCTAAGAAACTGAGCACTTGAGGAAAAAGAGACACAACTCTCTGCTTCTTAGTGCTTCCAAGGGTATTACTGTCATTTCCCAAAAAGGAATTTTGGATCACCAAACTTTCGTTAAAGCTTTAACAGAAGATGAAACCAAACGTTTGTTTAGATCTCAAAAATGAAAAACCAGAAAACGAAAATCATTTAAATTGAATATATCAAACCTTGAAAATCAAAAATAGCTTTACTTTATATAAAAATAAAAACAAGGGCACATTATTTATCACATAACATGGATGAACAAAAAGAGAAATATATGGAAGCTAATGAAGTCACGATCATATGGATTAATTTACAGTAACAAAATCTAAACGATTAAAGGTAAAAAAAGACAAATCAAACTCGATTCTAAAACATTTAAGGTAAGTAAATATATCAAAATATGGAAATTTAATTGAATGAAGAAAGATTTGAGGCTAAACCTGGAAGGGAAGAAAGATTCCTTGCCGATAACGAAACCGTTTCTAGGGTTTGTACTCCGGCCCGAGAAAATCGGCGGAGCTGGTGGTGGAGGTGGCATAGAAGGATTCATCGATCTTCTTTGCGGTTTGTTTGATTGTATCTTACCTTGACCTGAAGAAGACGAAGAATCATCGGCGGTGGTTGTGATGGTGGTGGTGGATCGGATCTCAGCTCTAGAGGCTCTCGATCGTTTTCGTTGTCCCCACTGTAACAGTACATCACCGCCGCGACGGCTAGGACTAGGATCTTGTTGTTGTTGCTGCTGTTGAGTGGATCTGAATCGGAATCCTTTGGGGACTCCGTCTAGAGATGAGGTGTTGTTGGTGGTGGTTGTGCATGATCCGCCGTTAAATCCTCTTCCGGCGATTGAGGTTGTGGTAATGACGGTGGTGGTGGTGGTGTCTTCGTTTGTTGCTCTTGATGGTGATGGTCGTAAGTAAGGCTTCTTACCTCCATTTGTGAGAGGAAGACAATCTGGGCTTACTCTCTGATACCTAATCAAAAACACAAAAATAATTAGATCAAAATCATGAAAACGAAAAGGAAGATTGAACTGTGAAAAATTGTAAAAATGTGTCTGTGTTTTATGCGAGATTTTAGAGTTAATCTTCTCAAAATTCTTCTGAGTTTTAATTGAAAATAACCCAAATCAGAATTTGACGGAGAAGCTCTGAGATTATTTTGTTTTTGTTCAAAAGGCGAAAAACAATTTGGTTATTGGATCAAATTGAGATTAGTTAAAAACTGGTGAATCCAAAGAAGACGAAATCTGGAGGAGATCAAAAGTTTTTGACATTAGAGTCAATCTCAAGTTTTTTTACAATCAAACTCAGATCCATAGAAACTAATTAGAAATCCAGAAAACAACAGAAAACCAAATCAGTGGAAAATAGAAAAACTCAGAGAAGATGGAAAAAACACAGAGAGAAGAAGAACGGAGAAGAAGAAGAAGAGAAACCTCATCATTATACCCAAGTGAAAACCAGATTCGAATTATGTAATGGTTACGTTTCCGATTCCGATCTGTGATAGTTTTTTTTTTGTATCAGGAATCTATGATTCGTTAAATTTCTTCTCCAGAACAAATTTCGATTCCGATTAAACGAGGATAAACGAAACACAGCTTCCTCGTGTGATTCTAAGTTTCTCGTACCGATCACCAGCGAATCAAAAGGATTATATTGAATAAAGAGAATGAAAAAAGAAGGGAAAAATATTTGTGTAGAGAGAAAAGAGAGAGGAGGAGAAGAGAAGAAACGGAGGCGCTCTGCGTTAAACAGTGAGGAGGATGAAGAAGAAGAAGAAGAAGAAGGAAGGCGGAAGGGAAGGAGAAAGATAGTGGGTGCGTTATTGTGTCAAAACTTCTTTTATTCTTTTTATTTTTCCAATCCAGTCCTTTTATTTTCTGTAGACTTTCAATTCGCAACCCACTTTGTTTTCTTCTCTTCACGTAATAGTTCGTTTCGAGATCGGCCCATTATCAGGCCCACTAGATCCTCTTTCGCCGGAACTTGTGTGATTCAAAACGTCTCCGTACCAATTTTGACAGTAGACCGAATTCTGATCGCGACGGTTTTCAATCACGCCGAAGAAATACACAATTTGAATTTGAACTTATAAACCCAGTTCTTGTAATGTTCGACCAAAAACGAATCAATACTAAAACCAATTTTTAGGTATAGCCAAATTTAACCAAATAAACCGGATTACAAATGATTTTATTTGATTTCGAATTCTATAAAACCGGAAATGAAACCGAATCCAACCTAGTAAACCGGATTGCCACTTTTAGGCCATGTGGTCTGTAGTCAAAGATTGATCTTGTATTGAAAATGAAAACTGGAAACGTAAACCAAATAAAAACCAAACCGTAAGACTGATAGCCATTTCAGGGTCTGTATCCAAAGATTGATTTACTACAAAAGTTGTCACACAAAGTTAAGAACATCAAAGAACAATATGATCCACCAGGGAAGCCAAAGAAGTTCTCCTTTATGATGAGATTGATAGGCAAATCTCGCCAGCTTAAACCTGCCGTAGACCCTTATCCTTGAGCAGCATTGGTAAATTCCCCAGTCTTAGGCTGATATAAGTTCTCTTTTGGCTCTTGTTGACTAGCGGAAAAGGCGTGGAACTGATCTTTTAGGCACTTTTCCTTCGAGCTTTAGTCTCCGATAAGACTCCCTGATATGACAAGGTCTGATAGGTCCTGATTCTTTCCTTTCCGCCATAACAACTCGAGCTACAGATAATGTATTGAGGTTCAGTAAATGAGCTTTGTTGGCACATAAACAAAATCATTGGAAATTTTTGCACTGGCTTACCTGTTTCAACGAGTTCACCAACGAACATCTTTGCAATACCACACGCAACAATAATCATTGGCATACCAATCTTCTGACTACCAGTGACACCTATCAATAACTGCATTAACATAAAAGCTAAATGGTTCATATTTGCAATGAAACAAAATTAAGAATGTTGATAACCACAAATCATATAACATATATACCTTCTTCATCTGTGGTCTTTGAAGTGCAGATCTCCTAAAAGATTCATATCTACTCATCTGATCCTCAGTGAATTGCGATAATATGGTTCTGAAGAATTCAACAAACAATCAATCATCAAAGAAACATGAAGAACAATCAAAATTCTACAAAGACTCACTGCATTTTGGCCATTTTAGCAGGATCAGAACTAGTTGGATATTTAGTAAGCTCAACATCCATATTCTCTTCCTCTTCTTCATCATCTTCATCTTTATCTTTGTTCTTAGCTTCAGTAACAACAACAGAGGTTTTAGCTTTCTTCATCGGACGGCGAACATCCACAGGTCTCTCATCTTCATCTTGAGTCTGGTCGATTTCAATTCGTCCGTCTTCACTACCATCACCTCCTCCTCCTCCGCCAACGGGTGATTCCGGTGGCGATTCCTCTTGCTCTTCCTCAATCGCTGCTTCAAACGGATCCTTTGAATGCTTCATTCCTGATTAAAACCTAAACGAAAAAATCACATAATTGAGATCTCAAATTAGGGTTTAGAACGAAGCAAATTGCTACGGATCATTGACGAACCTTGAAGGTGAAACTCAGATCGAATTTCAAGAGACACGAATCTCTAGACCGTTGTTAACAACAACTGGGAGCTCCACAATCTTCCAGGCGGAGAGGAAAATTCATCGACTGTGTTCAATTTCAAGCTTTTCTATAGGAGTGTAGCGACTGTTATAAGTCGGTTTAGTCCAATCAATTGGTGGATCAAAAGAAAAGATCTGAACCGGTTTTTGTTAAACCAACCCAAAAAGTTTCGAGAACCACATCATTGGATTTGGGCTGGGCTCAGTTCAAAACCACTGAATAACTAACTGGTTTTTTTTTTTGGAATACAATGTTGGGATAACGATTTACAACTAGCCAAATGTTATAAATCGAGCTAGACAACAAAATTAAAAATATCAATGATAGTGAATTGGATACTAAAAAGTAAAAACACTCAAATGCTAACTATTTCTATAGATATTGGATAATCATATGTTAAATCAAATGCTTGAGTGATTTCAACATTTTTCTTTGGTCATCATGATTTTTATAATTCCAAATGAATCAAAGAACAGTTATCTATTTTTTCAAATCTTTCACATAATTCATAATTTTCTAGCAAATGTTATTTAGTTTTGCTTGATACTTTATGATAGGAAGATATAATGCTAACCCTTTTTTTCCTCCTCAATTTCAATATAAACTCATATCACCACCAAACCATCATTACAAATTCTAAAAACAAAACTCTATGAAACACATAAAACAGAAAAATATATATTTAGTCTCTTATATATATAACATCACTGCATTTAGAAAGTATTAGGCTGTTTAGCCTGAGAGATCATCTGGACAACCTCTCTCATGGTCGGTCTCTCAACACTATGTTCTTGCACACATAGCATTGCCACAAAGAACAGTTCCATGGCCTCTGCTAATGGAATATTGCTCAATCTCTGGTCAATGATCTTCACCACACCTTGTCTGTTACAGTTTGTTTGGATCTTTGACCATTGCACAATGTCTATCCCTTCTTCCCCAAAATTATCTACTGGTTTTCGACCCGTAATCAGCTCCAATAACACTACTCCGAAGCTGTACACATCGCTCTTCTCGTCTATTCTCAGTGTATATGCATATTCTGCATTCAAGAAACGGATAAAATGGGCTAAGATCAATCATACGTTTTAACTAGAAGTACTGAAATCCTAAGTTTGAATGTTACGTGTGATACAAGAAAGTAGTATTAGGAATCAGTCATGTACCTGGAGCGATGTAGCCGTACGAGCCAGCGATCGAGGACATGCACTCGGAAGCTCCATTGTCTTGCATCATAAACTTAGCAAGCCCAAAATCAGCAACATGAGCTTCAAACTCAGGACCCAACAAGATGTTGTTTGACTTCACATCACGGTGGATTATAAGTGGCGAGCAATCATGGTGAAGATAACACAACCCCTTAGCCGCTTCCAACGCTATTTGCAACCGTGTTTCCCATTTCAAAAACACTCCAGCTTTCCCGTGCAAGACTTCTCCGAGGCTACCATTAGGCATATACTCGTAAACAAGGAGATTCACGTCTTTGTTTGAACAAAAAGCGAGCAATCTCACTATGTTTCTGTGTCTGATTCTACCTAATGTCTGAATCTCTGCGGCTAAACCGTTGTCATGAGATGATCCTTTGGTTATGGTTAAGAGCTTCTTGACTGCAACTTCTTCTCCGTTTGGCATTACCCCTTTGTAGACAATCCCTGCTCCGCCTTTCCCAATCACATGGTTCTCTTTAACACATTCTAATATGTGTTCGCTTCTGAAACCGAGCTTCTGAAACCCTATAAGCTTCCATAAATTCGGGTTGTTCTTTCTCATTCTCCTATTCTTGACCACAGCTAAAACGACGAACACCAAGAAAAACCCTAGTAGGCCTAACCCGAAGAACAACTTGAATTTTGCGGAGATTTCACCTCGGGATCTTGCGTTGTTCTGGTTAAGTAGCTGAGATTGAGATTGGTTTTGGGAACCGTTGCAAGGGTTTGAAGAAAATCCACAGAGAAAAGGGTTTCCAAGGAATGACGTGTTGTTGAAGTAAGAGAATTGCCCTGAAGTTGGTACTGAACCGGAGAAGTTGTTGTGTGAGAAATCTGCTGATGTTAAACTCTTCATGTATCCGAGTTCGTTGGGAAGGCTTTGGTTAAAGGAATTCCAAGAAACATTCAGATAGTTTAGAATCCGAATCTGCGATATCTGAACCGGAATCTGACCGGAAATCTGGTTGTGACTCAAATCTAAATATGTGAGTGACATGCAATCACCAAACTCAGGAGGAAACTTGCCTGAGAAGTTGTTTCTGCTCATGTCAATCTTGAGAAGACTCTTCAAACTTCCGATTTCGCCAGGGATCTGTCCCGATAACCGGTTTGCACCGAGAAGAAGAATCTGAAGGCTTCTGAGGTTTCTGATTGAACCAGGAATCGGTCCGGATAACCTGTTGTTGGACAGATTGATCTGAGTAAGGCTCGAAAACTGCGCATTTCCCGCCTCTTCTTCGGGGATTTCTCCAGTCAAAAAGTTGTTTTGAAGCTCAAGAAGCGAAAGATTCGGCAAATAAATCAAACCCTTTGGCAACTTACTTGTCAGAAAGTTCTGTCCGAGACGGAATCTCCATAGCGGTTCACATTGGCCAAGATCTTCAGGGAGAGGACCGAACAAGAAGTTGTTGAAGAGAATGAGAATCTTTAGTCTTCTTCCGAAACAGAGTGACTCAGGGATCAAACCTGTGAGTTTATTGGTAGACAAATCGATCTCGATCAAGTTCCCGTTTGATCCGAGTTTCGAAGGAATCTTTCCGGTGAAATTGTTGTGCCAAAGCTTGAGTATTTGCAGATCAGGAAGCTCAGATACGAACTCAGGGATCTCGCCGTGTAGTCTGTTGAAGAAGAGGTTAAACAACTGAAGCTTTTGAAGTCCAGATAGCTCTAGAGGAATCTCTCCTTCAAGAAAGTTGTTGGAGAGATCAAGAGTCTTGAGGCTTGTCATGTTCCCTAACTCTCGAGGAACAGAGCCTGTAAGCTCATTGGTCTGAAGAAACAGAACCTCCAAGTTCTTGAGATTCCCCAATTCTGCAGGAATTGATCCTTTCAAGCTGCAATTAGCTAAATCCAAATGAACAAGATTGATCAATCTCCCGAAATCTGCAGGTATCCCACCGCGGTAATCGTTGTAGTAACCTAAGTAAAGCTGTACCAAAGTCGTGATGTTCGCTAGCTCGTTAGGGATTCTCCCACGGAGATCATTACCAGATAAAGAAAGAAACTTGAGACTCAAGAAACTTCCATAGCTTCTAGGGATCTCACCGTCGAAGTAGTTTCCTCCAAGATCTAAGTGCTCGAGACGAGTGAGTGTGGTTAGACTCAGAGGAAGTGATCCGTTGAAGCTGTTGTCGTAAGCGTCAAGAGTCACAAGCTGAGTCATTTGACTGAACCCACGTGTCTCCAGCTCTCCTTCAAAAACATTGCTAGAGATGTTTAACACTTCGAGGCCTGAGAGCTCATAGATCTCTTTAGGAAGCTCACCGGAGAAACTGTTAGAAGAAATGTCAAGAAAAACAAGTGACGGCGAAAGACGAGATATTTCCGGAGAGATAGTGCCGGAGATGTTGAGATTAGATAGGTCTAGACGAGTAATAGACTGATTCAAGTTGTCACAAGAAACACCAGTCCAAGAACATAGAGAGTTGAAATTTGGAATGTTCCATGAATCAAGAGAAGGATCATAGGAATCAAAACTTTGCTTTAGAGAGATAAGGACATTTGCTTGTCTAATAAGTGAGAGATTAAGAGGTGAGATCAAAGAAGAGCATAAGAGAGGAGAGATCGAAGACAAGATTAGGAAGAAAGTGAAGATCTTGTCTGCCATTGTAACATCAGAAAAATAAAAACAAAAATTTGTCCGACACGAATCTTGAAGTTCAGAGAAGAGAAAGAGAAGAAGGGTCTTCGCAGAAATCCCAAAAATTTAGAGAAATGGAACGAAGAAGATCATCATCATTAGACATCATCATGCTTTAATGTTTTGGGGGCTCACTATGTTCTGGAGTTGCTCTGCTTATAGTGAGTGGCTTAATAAGTGAAGAGGATAATCATTATTTTCATGCCTCGTTTTTTTATTTATTTTTGAATAAACTGTATTGTGAAAATCATAATTGTAAATTTGAAAGAAAAGTGAAAAAGAAGTTGTAGTATCCAATGCATTCTTCGTCTTTTGGATTGAGCTTTAGTTTTTTTTTTTGTTCTTGTTGGATGAGTCTTTTGCTTTTGAGAAAAGCAAAAGCAATATATATACTTTCACAAAAGATGAGAACACACATCATCGCTTTTTCTTTAATGGAGAAAACTATAAATATTAAACATTAGTGCTTCTTGCCTTTTTTTACCTTCTCTTTATCTTTTGATTTGATTTCCTGTTTTCTTTCGTAATTTTTCTTTTGTGTCTCCCAATTATTGGGATAATTTGATTTAGGTTTCATATATATAAACATAGTCACATAGTCTCCACTAGATTTTCGAGTTCGATTGTGCAATCTAAAGGAAAATAGTTTACCATAAGAAATTAGCAGTTTTATTTCTAGAAGAACAAGTTAAACAATATGTTCTAATGTTTAAATGAGAGATATTATAATAGAAAAAGATTTCTTGCAGCAGATTATTTGTGCACTAAGCTAAGTACATGGCTAACTACAATCAACGGTTTAATATATCTCCCGAGTGAAGATGCCAGAGATTCCGTCTTTAACATTAGTTTTCAAGAACATCGTCATATCATCTGTTTAGAAAGAATACATCCCTAACAACTCTTCCCAAAACCATATACTTTTGGTAAATGATACTTTGAGTACTTCTTACTAAATTGCCGCTTCCTGCAAATAAAATGATACTTTCAAGCTTTAAATTTACCTATGGCATATGCTAATTTTGTATATACGCTTGGGAGACGTTTTCGTTGATAACTTTTTAATAAATAATTAATTCATAGAAATTTGTTGTGTTCCCCTTTTGATTTGTACTTTGTAGAAATATGGAAATCCTCTACATAGGTGATCCAAATTTGAATAAATTGAACTAAGATGAAAAACACATTCTTAAGCAATCCAAATTTGAATGAATTTGTGAGTTTAATAAACAACAAATAAAGTAAAACCAAATTACCTTATCGAATCAAAAAATAACTACTATTTAAGCTTATTGTTTGAAGATCAATGCTTTTTCTTACGTGATTAATGTCTATTCAGTCCATTAAAGGCAACCATATTAAATTTATTTTTTCTATTCGATTATTAGAAAAATAAAATAATAAAGCAAAATAATTTTAAAACATTATTAAGAAAGAAAAAAAACAAAAAAATATTGGAAGGGTTTTAAGAAAACCTTAGAAATCGTAAAATATAAAATTAAGAAACACACAATATCACATGTTGCTGAAATACTTTATTTTAATATATTAAATTTCCATCTGTCTCACTCTTATCATTTTGTCGAACGCATGAATCGATTTTTGTTTTATTTCGGGTGGAATTTATGTACTAGCTATAAATCATATAATTACCCTGAATTAAACATCGTACCTTTATGTCACTCTAACGTTTTATGCTCCATTAACTAAAAAATCAAAATCTAATCCATCAGGTTTAATTAAGAGGCCATGCATTGTCTTTGTCCAACCACTAAATAAGTACAAACCAAACTCCAAAGTAACTAGAATCTTTGGTAATTGTGCATGCAGCTACTTTTGTTTTTTTGTTGTCGTAGAAGAAAGAAATTAATAACTTCTCTGTCAAGGATTCTGTTTCTGTACCCAATGTTTCATCAGCTTATACTCCTCGAAGTTTTCACACCATGAACCTGCAAAAAGATAGTAGTATATGTACATGCCAATCTACAATTATTATCGAATTATTTCGTAATCTCCCCTTTACGATTGTTTTTCTCCTTTTCTATTTTTAATATGTATTTCTATGAAAAGGACTCATCAGATTTATTAGATAAACTAGGGAAGCAGATCAATGTGGTATGTGATCTAAAGGGAAATTATTATTTTTGTAAGAAAAACATCTAAAATAGATAAAGTAATTCCAGGTTGTATAATGGTGAAGAAATTCATGTTGTGGGTTATAAAATTATAGTCGACAAATTAATTAGCAAGAATACATATCTCTTTCATATGATAGCAAGAAGGGTTTGAACTTCGAAAGTACTTGGCGTGGAAAAGTGTGATATGGAATACCTTAAGTTGATTTATTTAACAGAGAAAATCTGAAACAAATCTATCCATCTTTAGCAATTTTATGGGCTCTTTTTAGTTTATTCGATTTTGCTTTGTTTTTAGATTATTAAGATGCCTAAAATTTGAGAAGAACAAAGAGGAGGCCCTCCCCCATCAACTTTACTCGCCTAAAGTGAAAAAGAAAAGCCAAAGACCAGTTGATTTTTTCTACTTTATTTTTCTAAAATGAACGTCTCAATCTTTTACTTTTAATTTTCTTCCATATATATGAAACTTTCAGAATGAAATTAGAGAAACTAAAAACACTTAAGTAAATTATTTGCCGGGTTTTTGAATTTGAATATACAACCCTCGGTTCTATCTACTTGTGTATGAGAACTAAACATGTTTTCACGGAATGGAGTAATCCAATACTGACATCTTTGGTTTTATATTGATTAGTTAAAAAAAGTCTTGATTTCATAGTCTAGGTCCGGTAGTGGCTCACTCCTTTGACCATGTAGGTTAAATATGTTGGAGCTGAGATAGATTTGACTGATCTAACTTCATTATGAACATAACTGATTTTATATGAACCGATTTGAAAACCAATCATCAATCCACATATACTTAGCTGGAAACGCATCTCCAACCACCATTTCCGAAAGAAGAACCCAATCCATCATTTTCTTCTGAGGTGGAGGAACCAAAGTTTCCATAAAGAAATATATTTTCTTCTTTCTAGGGACTAGGGCTCCGACTATATCTCTATTTTTTTTCGTTGTGCATGTAATTTAGAGTAACGAGAGATTTAGTGGAGCGGCTTCTTTTGTTTTTCAGTTTCTTGGTAAATGGCTATGTGTTCTATAGCAAAACTTTCGTCAGTAAATGGCTAGCTATGGGTTTTGCATTGTGACTTAATGGACCGGAGTGGCTACTTTTTTCATTGAAAAACTTTATTAGTAAAATGGCTATGGGTTCTACTTTGTCTCTTTTTCTCATGTATTTGTTTTGCATTATTATTATTTTTGCTCTTTTTGTTTTGAGCTTTTACTTGGCGTGCATTTCACACTTTCTTAGAAAATCAACTTTTTAAAATAATACAATGGACCAACATTTTTACGCATTACCAACAGTTTTCTTTACAATAGAAATACTTCTGAAATCAACAAAAGATATATATCATCATTAATAAAATAATTTCAATTTTTTCTAATAATTTCTAATTCGTCTAGTTACAGTAAGTTAATTTTCTCTTAATATATAATCTGTTTCTCGGATTCCCAAAAAAAAAAGAAAAAGAAAAAAAACATTCCTCATAATTGGGCCGAGCGAATCCGATTTGGGTTTGCGTCAAAATCTTCTCCTATTGTCCTATTACTAAACTCTATTCGATTTGAAAGAGAGAAAAAAAAAACTCTTAAATTGTCCTAACTGAGTAATAAAGCTATCTCTAGTTTTGTTTCGGAGCTCAAATTTCGTCCTTGAAGATAAGTTCTTAATTCACAAATCTAGTTATTGCTAGCAACTCTGTTTCTCTGTTCTAAACCCTAGGACTTTATACTTTTTATTTCTATTGTTGTGTGTTAGGTAAGATTAGTTCATGATTAGGCTCGCAAGTCACAATCTCATTTTAGTGTGAAGTTTCTATTTGAAACTATCAAAATCTTTAGATGATCCAGTTTATTCTCAACTTTTTGGTGAAATCTCTTCTTGTTCCTTCACTTGTCAATGTGTTTTTTCACTGTGGAAATGATTTAGCTCTGCTGTGGTGGTTTGAGGTCCGTACGATAAGTCTATGCAATGAAAGGTCCGTTGTTTTATGAAATGTGCTCAAGAACTGTTTGAGTTTTCGGAAATTTGGCAATACAGAATTCTACTTGTATCATTGTATGTTGGCTATGAGGTTAATGAACAATGCCATGATTATAGCTCCAGTGGCAGAGTTCGAATAGTTAGAATTCTCTATGTAAATCTAAAATAAGGCCAAATTCCACCAACTACATACCCTTATTGTTCAGTCTGACACCGAGGTTAGTTAGGATTTTGACTTTGGAAATTATCCATTTTAAGCCTAAAAACTGATTAGTTTGAATATCAACATAGAATTTATCTATTTTATAGACTAAAACTGATTAGTTCAATGTTGTTGATGTACTTCTAGGCTTCTTAGCTCATCAACACCTCAATTTCAGAGTGGTTGTCGAATTACAGAAGAGGCAAGTGTTCATAAGTTTGCTTACTCCTGTTATTGGCATATATACGTATAGGAAATTTGAAGCACATGGAAGTTGATTGGGCATGCAGATAAAGTTTGGTCGGTATTGAGAACTTAAAGAAATATCAAGAGGCATATTCCCTCAAGAATTAGCTCTACATACTCTGTTTTTTTATTGGAATTATATTGTTGGGTTTGAATTGTTCTTAGTTTGTTTCCGAGTTTTAATTTGCATAATCTCCGATGTATAAGGAGTCAACAAGTAGTCCTAGCATTTCGCTTCAGTTAGTCGTGCTTCCTATATTCTCTGTTTCTAGTTATTGTAGAAGATTGAGTCTTCAGCTCTAGGCTGTTTATAGCCCTTTCATTTGTGATAATAAAAACCATCGAACTATTCAGTTTTCCTTTGTGTGTTAAGCTTCTGAGATCAACATATATGACAATAAGACAACCCTTAATTACTTTGTTAGACAATAAAAGAACTTTGGGATCAACGCATTGATATTTCACAAAAATTCTGCAATGCATTACACATACTCTACTTAAACTGTTAAACAACGTAAAGATTTCTTGATGTCACTTTACATACTGAACCAAAAAAGATATATATGACAATGAGGAATCAGCCTTGGCTTGGTCCGAAGCCGTAAATATATGGACCAAAGATTAACAAGAATTTTTGAAGTTGTTTCGAGAATGTTTTGGTTGATAATTTCAGTTGAAAATGAAAGATATGACGCGCAAGGCGCAAGGCAGTTTTTGTTGAAAATCAAATAGAAGGAAGAGCTTAAAATTTTAGAACATTTTTTTTTTTGGGTGGAAAGTAGACGAGACGACTACTTAGTCTCCGGTCCAAGATACTATAGACTGCAAGATTCATAACTCTTTTCATTAAGAAAATGGTTTAGAAGGAGTGATGAACGGTTTATGTATTTTGACGGTGAACATGCTAACTGGTTAATTCGGTTCGGGTTTAGTTCTGTTCCACATCCGGATATGTTCAGTTACATAATCGATGAGAACATGCGTTCGATTTCTATTGAAGGATATATAATGGATTAAATTTGGAATAAAAGAAAGAGCGAAGAAATTGAATTGGTCAAGTCAAACCATGAAAATCCTTAAATTCTAACATTGAAAATGATTTGATTTCTTCTACCGTGGATATAATAGTGGAATATTGCGTAACTACTCAAGATAATAAGAAGAAATTCTAGAGGGAAGATACAAGATAGTGATTTATAAGTTGCTTACCACTTCATTTGAATTAAGAAATTAAAAACTTTTGTTGCATTTATATTATATGTTTCTTGGTCTGCAATTTAGGTTCCTTATTACTTGCACGTATCAACCATCTTAAAAAAATCTATGTGCTCTCCCCTTTATGAAGACAAATCATATTTCTTCGCCTAAAGACATCTAACAAATTCAAATATATAATTGAAATTTCCACCATTAGTTATTATAAATCTAAAAATTATATACAAAGTGTGCTGCTAATCCACTAATTAAAAATAATATAAGCAACATCATCAGATTTCTTTTTGTTGTTGTTGTTGTCAAACTTTTACTTGCTAATTAGATTTGTAAATTTCCTCTGAACCTTCGCAGTAGTTTTATTGATGAAAAAAAACTTAACAAATCTTGTAAGTGTACATAAGATCACAGATGAGGAAAACGAGAATGTAGAGACATATTAGATAAGTAAATTCACTTGATATGAAGATATATCAGAACGTTTTGAATCGGATAAGCTTGGTTGAAAGTTGAAACAATAAATCTATAGAAAACATCCACAAAATATTTTTGTTACAAATTCACATGAATATAAATAAATAACACATTAAAGACTTTCCCAATAATTAAAAAAAAAACAGAGAGATTTATCCACACAAAGACAAACCAAATTGAAAAAAAAGAATGAAAAATAAGTTTTTTTTTTTTGTTCCTTTCCGTTTCTTCCTTTCATTTTTTTGTTACGTACAAAGATGTTTTCATACAAGAGAAGTAATCATACCATCTTGAAAACAAATCAAGGCTTTGGTGGTTCAGCCACTGGCGCTGTCGTCGTTGTCTCCGGTTCCTTAACTGGAGTTTCAACCACTGCCGGAGCCGGAGTAGCCTCTTCCTTCTTCTCCTCTACCTCTGGTTTCTTCTCCTCCACGACCGCGGTTTCAGGGGTCTCGCCTTTCTTTGTCTCTTCAACAATCTCCTCTTTCTCACCACTTGTTCCTTCGGTTTTGGCTGGTTCTTCAGTTTTGGCAGGTTCTTCAGCTTTCACTTCCTCCACCGGTATTTCTTTAGTCTTCACCTCCTCCGGGAGGAAAACAGATACCTTCTCGAATATGAACGTGACCGGTCCTGCGACATAGCCAGCTCCGAAGCTAGACGAAGCCTCACTCACCGCTTTTGATCCGGGGAATTCTGAATAAACATTTCATAATTTGAGACATAGATGAGTACAACGTTCATCTAATTATAAATCATGCAAAAGAAACAGTGATCCAATACAATCTCTAGACGTCTTCTGAAAAAGATGATGAAGTTTGATCCACAATAGTTTGAGGTTTTTGAATGTGCCAATTTTCTTAGGCAAGATCATATAAATAAATAAGCCATAGAGAACCACTATTATAGACCATAAACAAAAAGTGAGTGAATATGACGAATGAAACTTACGTCTAGTTGAATGAGAATGATATAATATGTTCATAGAAAAATAATAAATACTCCAATATACAAGCTAAATAACTTTGATTATACTATATGAAAGATATATGCATGACTTATAAACTAGAGATATAACATGCGTATAAGAATATAGGACATGATAAGAATCCAAAAATTTTGCCAGCAAATATTTGATATATAAGACAAAAAACGATAAATATATAAGACAAGCATATATTGTTGTCGGGATATTTTAAAATAGACACATGACAAAGCGTAATTGAATCTTTACCAATTTTGACTAGCTCCTCGAGGTACTTCTGCACAGCCGCTGAGTTTTTCTTCAAACCAGCCACCTTAGGGTCTCTCACCAAAGCCTGCTCGTTTTAATTTTAGTCTTAATTACAGTAAATATGGATTTGAATTACTTAATGTAACTTGGAGAACAAAAAAGAAGATGATAGCGACCTTGACTTCTGCAGACGTGGCTTCATAGGTTTCCACGACCTTTGGTTGGAGTTCTGTCTTTTTCTCCTCAATTTCCTTGTTGATTGTTTCCTATTATACGTATCACCATACGTGCCCATTTTAGCAAACACATATAAAAATCAAGTTTCGTGATAATTACTACCAATAAATATCTCTTGAGTGGATAATTATTGCAGGACAAAAAAAAAACTAAAGTGCTAAAGTCTAATTAATACGTTGTTATTGTTTGATTTTCCCTTTTTCTATTTTTGTTTTTAAGAATCAAACAAAACTAATTAACAAATACTCCAACCGTAGATAAACACCTATGCATATGTGTAATGATCAAATAATGGAGACTCATGGGACCTATAACTACATAATTAACAGAATAATTAGGTGAATAGTAATATATACCTTAGATTCATCAAAGGTCTTGGTAGCTTCAGCAGCAGCAGCCTTCTTAGCACTATTTTTCTCGAATAACTTCTTGAATTTTGGAACAACCTTGGAATTCCAGTAACCCATCTTTTTGTTGTTTAATCTAAATTAAACTTCTCAACGTGAACAAATCTGTCAAATTAATAAACAATAAATTTTACACATATTTATTTTCAACAAAAGAAATATACGAAAAATCAAATCTCTCTCTATATAAACTACCCATGTTACTTATGTGTGTATAGTACATATCTACTGGTGAAAAAAAACAAAAGTACATATTCAATGTTCTATAAAACGACAAAAACCAAGAACAGCAAAAGAAAATTTTATGCTTATCGTAATAGTATTTCTTCAATCATAATCTTAACTACTCCTAAAAATATGTTTCTATTGGTATATTTTACCTGCAGACAATAATTGCCATGCCAAAAAATTTGTTATGCTAATCGTATTTTGATTCTGAGTCCAAACCTAACCTAATCGGACAAAGAGAGTTTCACTAATTTTTTTTCAAATTTTTTTTTTGGTATGAAAGAGAGTTGTTTCACTATTATGAAAGATGAACTTCTCATACATATTTTTTCACCAAAAAAAAACTTCTTATATATATTTCAACGTAGATGCTTGAGAACAAAACATGATTTATGTATATAATTACTTCATACTCTGCATCAATATAATCACTAACTTTGTTCCTCTGGTAATTCTCGGAAAAATATTGAACAACCCTAGTAGTAATAAAACAGAGTTCATTCACATGAACTAAAAAATCGTATCTAGAATCGAAACGAAGACACGACGTGTTCATGTTTTGATTTGTTTATATTAAGAGTTTGATAAAGAGACTTACTTGAAACGATAAATCTCTTTAGAGATCTCTCCTCGTATTTGATCTGTTCTTCTTCTTCTCCAAACACACGAAACTGATTAATTGTCTCTCTGAATTTAAGAAACCCTTTCGCGTCATATAGACAGACTTATCGTGAAACCACCCTTTATTTTCCTTGTTAATTACGATTTCTGCCATCCCCTCTTTCTCGTTTTACCCCTCTTGCCTCGTTGGCGTCATAACCGTTTCTGTTTTCGGTTAGCACAATCTCAATAGGTTAAACCAAATTCAACCGGAAAATAAGTCTTGTTACGTCACCATGAAGACATGTGATTTCGGTATAGTTATGATTTCGGGTTGGGTTTTCTTAAAAAAGGTGAAAGACAGCGGTACAAATAGTAAAATTGAATTAACGGTGAAACAGAAGAGGAAAGGGTAAAAACGTAATCAGGAGGGGAAAATATGCCAGCTGGCAGTCACATCAATCACAGTTGGCAAATATCGAAACAATGGCCCGCACCAATCGGATTGTTAATTGTGGATGGTGATCTGTAGTTGTAACATATACGCCTCTTATCTCATTATATTCATATTTTCATACTATTATAATGTATATTATTCTGTTTAACACAAATCAATGTATATTACTATGTTTAGTTATTTGATTTCATTGATCTATTATTAGGCTTTTGATTATCGTTGAGTTGGATATTGATTATCCTCGATTAAATTTCATTGATTATTCTAGGTTGCTGATATATATGCATGATATGGTGTAGATTCAATTTGTGAATTGAGTTTTAATTTTATTTTTGGTATTGGCGTACGTCTAGTATATTACTATTCGGTTTATACAAAGTGTTGAATTTGGTTCAACGGAACGAAAAACCATGCAGATTGGAAAAAAAAACAAAACAACTCTTTAAAATGTCGACCAATATCAAATCCCTCTTACACTGAAACGTGTGATTCGATTCTATTTTTCTATTTTGAACTCTTTTTGATAAGTCAAAGTAGTGTCAAACGATAAAATAGTTGAAAACCCAATTCAGTTTCTTTGAAGATCTATATATTTTTTATATGAAAAGATACATTTTTCCTAAAACCAAACTTTGATAAAAATAGATAAATTAATACTACCAAACTGAAGTGTGGAAAATTGTAAGTTATAACTTTAGGATACAAAAAATTATTTTTTTTTTCCTTTTGTAATGAATATGATTTTCTAAATCAAATAAAAATAGAAAAGAGAAAGTATTCTTCAATGGTCCATCCTTCTATGAAGAGATATTTTTAGTTTTAACCAAATTGTGGATTTGATTTTAGTCAAAAAATAGGTTTGAAACTATTTGATCAGGTTTGATAGTTTGACACCACTGGTTTTTATTTAAAACCGAATGATCAAAATAGTTAAAACTTACTGAAAAGTTAAGGAAAGTATTTCACGTGGCTTAGCTGTTTGAAAGAAATTAGGCTGTCTAAAAAACAAAAAAAAATTATATTAAATTAAGATGATTACAGATAATTAATTATAGTACAAGACAAACATCCCACCCTCAATATCTTTATCAAACTAGGAAATCGCCATCAAACATGGTTTACACTCTTAATTCACTTCATATAAAGAGAACAAAATAACGAACCTCAATGGTTCACGACGATATTATAATTATTATTTTTCAATGATTTTCTTAATAGTTCTGTACTCATCAAATAACTTAATTTAATTTAACAATCAATCAGAAGATGATCCACTTATTTAATTAGGTTGCTAAGAGTCTTTTATATAAAAATTAAGAGATTTTTTATCTTGTAAAAAACACATGATCTTGTATGTATATATATGTTTGACGGCGTTGACAAAATAAAAACAAATTTGACGGCTGCATTTATATATCTTTTTTTTCCAATAACTATGCATTATGCTATCTTTATTTATCGTAATTAATTAAGAATACAACTTATAAGGTTTTCGAAATGGTAATACACTGGTGGCCATGATGACAGTGTACATGCACATGGGTTGCCTTCACTATCTGTTGTCTTTGATGAACAAAACAATGGACAACCATCCATTATACAAGATCTTATGATATATCAATATATCATTCATTTAATCATTTTTCACATATATAACACACGTATATATACATACATCACAATACTTGTATGTTCGATGTCTTGTTCATCGACATTTTATTTATTAATAAACACCTATCATGTTTTTTTTTGACGTCAATCTATCAGATTTTGTGGGTTGGACTAAGAAAACGATGACCAACTCACGACGGTCAAATGTTAAAACAGCAGCTAAGAGATTTGATAAATCACACGGAATGTATACGATATGTATTTGGCATTTTCCACTAAAACTCTTTCAAGCAAGCCTTACCAATTTTATTAAATCGGTTTTAAACAACACTAACTTTTTTTTTTTT
>Ga0041059_1001099_pt1 | contig 21572 bp, 14 predicted proteins | sample AraColnosormetaG_FD_56232 | JGI IMG/M metagenome (GOLD analysis project Ga0041059, IMG submission 56232) | Arabidopsis roots microbial communities from North Carolina, USA - Col MF nosort | ecosystem: Host-associated > Plants > Roots > Unclassified | place: USA: North Carolina | collected... | reverse complement strand
AAACTCTATAATACATCATACTTCAAATATTCAATATTATACCAAAATATTTCCTAAAGAAATTTTTTTTTATTAATTTTATTTTAAACAAAATTAAATAATTCAAAAAATATAAATAAAATAAAAAATAAAAAATTATGTTAAAATGAATAGAAAATTAAAAAAAATTATAGTATTTTTTGCATTACTATATGTCAATATATAACTATTTAAATGATTACTTAACCTAAAACTACATTAAACAATCGATAGAAACAAACCTATGTGTAGCAGCAGCTAATAACCTAGTTAAATCAAAATCCTAATTATATAGAGTCGACTCTCTCCCGAGAGCTTTTGGCACCTGAGAGTGTTGCTGACGTGGCACTAGGTGACTGGCTGAATAATTCTCTGGAGAGCTTTTGGCACCTGAGAATTTTCTCTTTTAGGGTTAGGGATTGGTTTCTAATCGATTTGGGAATCGATTTGGGAATTTTTAGCAGACTGTGAATCAAAGACGTTTCTCTCGTTTTTGGCTCGTTTTGTTTGTGAATCAAACGAAGTCGTGTAGGTTTAACGATGTTCGTTAATAGAGTATTAACCCCGATTCTCGCGTACTAACAGAGACTTAACGCGATGATTAATTTGGCTCGGTCAACAAAACTTTTGTATTTTTTGGAGAAGTCAACCAAAAGTATGTGATATAAACGACGTCTCATGAGTTGGAGATTTTTTCGTCCCATTTTTGAAAGTTGGGAATTTTTCTGACATTTTCTCCAAATATAAATAAACGCGTGACAGTGGCATTTGCAAAAAAAATTCCCGGACTTTCTCTCTTCTGGCGATCATCATCATCTCAAACACTAATTGAATCCATCATCATCTTTAATTCTTTTTTGTCCCCACCGCCACCAAAAGCTCGGTCGCGCTATAGTAGTCAGGAAACAACATTGGCGATGGGAAGAACGGTTAAGGATGTCTCGTCGCATGAGTTCGTTAAGGCTTACGCCGCCCATCTCAAGCCGGCAAGGTATTACTCACACTTATTTGTTTCTTTTCTTCAACCATGTATTTGAGGATTCTGATGCGAAATTCGTTAGTACACACCACAATTTTTGCATTTCATTGATGTTAAGGATTAACATACTAAGCTTGATTCCGTTGGATTTGCATAGTTTTTTTGTTAATGTTTTGAATGTGTTTGCGATAATGAAAGAAAAACAGGGTATGGATTTAATCAATCTTATTGACTTGATTGTATTACACTTTCGATTGTTGTTACAGGAAACAGAGACTCGACCTATACTTATATGAAACGAAACATTGTGTTTGTGTAATAAGAAAAGACATGACTCTTTGATGTAAAGACATACCTGTAAAACAGAACAACTTGTGTTTCTTGATCAAATAGCTGATTTCTGTAAATGTGATATGATGCGAGATTTGATTATGCTTCAACATACTTGAGTTTGATTTCCGATTTTGAATGACAAGATTGCTTACATTGGTTATTTTGAGAAAATTTCTGTAACACCTCGATTTCAGGAATATGGTGGTGCATGCAAAGAGGTTTATAAGAATTAATTTGACCACCTATGTCACCAAAGTGCACTTATCTTTTCGGTCAAAGGTCCTAAAAGAACTCCACAGTTAAACATCCTTGAGCTGTAGTAGTTTCAGGATGGGTGACTTTCCGGGAAGTGATAGCCGGAACCATGCGAGTGAGGACAAAGAATGAAAAAAGATCATGTGGCGATTTGTAGGATCGGTAACAAGTTTTTAAAAACCTCCCGGACATGGCGCACTGACCGTCGGACAGGGATATGCCCATGGGCCCAAGAAAGGACGTGGAGCCTGCTAGTAGGGGCAGTCAGGGGGTTACAATTTCGGTGAGCCCTTGTTTTTTTCTGGATCATTATGTCTCTATGTGTGTTGCAATGTTGGTTCTATAACACTGAAGGTTCTTTGGTTTACTCCAATGCGTAATATTTGTTTCTTTGCTCTAAAATGTTTCCTCTCATGTAGATTGAGCCATGTTGTATATCCGTAGATCCTTCGGAGATGAACTCTGTTTTCAGCTTCCATTGCTAGAAAAATCTACTAGAGAAGCGGTCTTGGAATTGGTGTTTTCCGTATGATATATGGAGGAAGCAAGAGAACGGAGAAAAAGAAGTAGAAGAAGACGATGGTGGGATTTTAGAGCTATGTGATTGTTCCCAACATTGCAAAGCGTCACAACATCGACAATTTAGCTCGTGGCGCCACTGCTTTTGGATTACCTAGGACGAGAAATATCCTTTTAAAAGAAGTATTGCGTTTCTTTTCGGTAATGAGCTAATCAAAAGATCTGATTTTTACAAAAAATTGTGGATCCCTTTTTATGATATATACTGTTCTAAGTACATTGTTTGCTATTAGATCAAGATCTGTAGTCAGTTTCCATCTATGAACAGTGAGAAACCAAGTAGATTTACATGATCTTTAGTGATTTGAAAGACATTTTATGACACAAGAAATTGGGATATGAAAGACATTTTTTGCTATGGGATGATGATCTTTAGTCTATTTCATATGTGGACAATGAAGTAACAAGTAGATTAAGAGAAACTAAAGTGACATTTAGAACACCCGAAATTGGATTGAAGTTATCTCAAAGTTAATTAACTTCTCCATCTTTCTTTGACTACCTTTCTATGAGTCTGTTTTGTTAATACACTAAACACATATTACACCACAGCTTTCTTTGACTACCTTTCTATAAGTCTGTTTTGTTAATACACTAAACACATATTACACCAATTACTTTATCTCAATACACTTAATCCAAACTTTATTTTCAAACAAAATTATAAGTGAACCCCTCATGTTTCTACCATTGAACACGTTTCTTAACAACTCTTCAAAAGTTTCTCAATATTGAAATATCAAAAAATTTAAAGTAAAAAATTGGTGAGAGCCCATGGACTATCAATGGATATGTTAAAATCTCATCAAAACAAACATCGAACATACGTTAACATTGAATTTCTGATAAAATTATCGATGTTCTCCAAATATCTTAGTGATAGTAGACACTTTAGATTTCAAGTACCCGTTAAAAGGATAGAGTAACGTACTCAATAGAAAACTAATTAATTAGTACTATATTTGGATAATTTTTTGTCCATCCAGCCATATCCCTTACGTGGAATCAATGCTCACAACTGTTTCGTTAGAAGATAACACCGACATTGACTAATGATGTTGGATTTAGTGTACGAGCTATGGAAGTGGAAAGCAGCACGAAGTTCGCAGAACCTTGTTCTTTATTATTATTGTGAATCCAAGATCCGACCTTGTACGTCGACCCTTTTTTCTTACTTTATACTAGTAATAATGTTTTTGATGCATAAATCATCACAACAAGACAAACCTTTCTCAGATTTTGTGAACTGCAAGAGACAACCTTTGTTCGCTATATGGGAGACCATAGCAGAGATATACTCACATATTTATATATTATCTTTTGTTTTTTCTTTCCCATTATCGATGCCAGAGATAAATGAGCAGATAAAGTCATATTTCTACACGGTCCGCATCAATAGTCCAAATCACACATTTCCATAATCCATTATCTTTTCATAGAATTTTCTTCAACTCTTTATGTCAAAACAATAATAAATATTATAGAGTTGAAAGAAAGTATCTAAATACATTGCTTATTTTTCTAATAATCCATATTTCTATCAATAAAATACTATCGTATCAAGTAATAAATAAATACAAAAACTTAGAATCTATATTATTTATAAAGGATAGTAATACCTTGCTTACATATCATTAGGAAATGCATTAACTTAAAAACGATCGTAAAAAAAGGTAATACAAAAATATGTAAACTATAACTCACCAAGCAAAAAAAAAAATATTTGGGTTTATCTTTAGGGGTGAACCTTTATATTCTCCTCCTTAAGAGAAGGCGAATGAAAAAGGTTCATCCCTAAAGATCAAAATGGACTATCCAACACTTCTGCGTAATAATTCTACAAGAGGTAATATTATTACCGGAATAGCATCAAATACATATGTTACAATTTTTACTGCCCAATAAGGCAATAACCTATTTGATCCTAATGTAAAGAATAACTTGTTACACCAAAAGATGCGGTCAATACACCCAAAACCACATCAGTAACCGAAATTAATTCGTGAGGTTTACTAAAATCTTACTAAAATCTTATTTAAAGTTTTTAGTAAGATTTTTCCAAGAGCATTTTATGAATGAGTATGAAACGATATATTGCATACGGCATAATACCCAACATTGCATGAGTATGATGCAATTTAAAAGTACATCTCTTCATATCAAACTTGGACTGACGACTAATGAATGATGGATGACTCTCTTTGTCTTAACTTAACTCATAAACAGTTAAACTTACTAATAATTAACTTTATTACTTGAAAAGTACCAAACATGCCATTTTCATTTTGTTTTCGTTTTTTTGTTTATCACAATTTCTCGCTTTATAACATAAATTCGGAACCACAACCAACTGTATTAAGTTTTTTTTTTGTTTTTATCGGTTTCTGTTTGGTTACATTTCTACTCTTACCAGTAGGACATTATATGTAATCTCTCATTAAATGTTATTTTTATCGTATTATCATTTTACTATTTCTTAGGAAAACTCTCCTTGGGATATGAGGCTACCCTCAACAGGAAATGATTTCAGTTAAGATCATAATAGCTTGAATCGTCAACCAACAAAAAGTTGATTGTGGCAAGGGAAAAATCAAAAGGTTCCGTAATATAGGATGGTGATTTATGAAATAATGAGTAGTTTTTAAAAAAAAAAGACTCTAGTGGTGAGTGGTTTAAAATAGATTGAGATGGTGGACAAAAAGTATGGCTGATTTTTGTAATGGTTAGTTTTAGAGTCTTTCTTTATTCATTGGTTAACAAATTATATTGCATCTTGCAAAAACCACGAGGGGTTCTATATACCAAAATGACAAGTGGGTTGCTTTATATGATTACACACCGTCCACCAAATGCAAATTAAAAAAATTATTTGTTCTATATAAATTCAGTATTTCCAAAGACAACGGTGTCTAAATCTCAGCTTCGTTTCCCATCTTTTAATCACCATCTCTATCTTCTTTCTCCAGCATCATCAGAGAGGAAAGTTTCCTTCAACATTCATCAGAGGTTAGATCTTTCTTCAACACTACTAACTTCCGTCAGACTTGCTTTATATATATTATATAAATCACCTTAGAAACGTTATATAAGCATATTGTTTTAACATTGTTGTCATCCTACAACAAAAGAAAAAAAATATATCTAAAGGATAAGGTAATGGTTTTAATGGTATGACAATGGAAGTTAAACTATATACACTTATTTCAGTTCATAGAGAATCAAATCAGTTTGCGATGGCCCAGAAGTTGGAAGCAAAAGGCGGGAAAGGAGGCAATCAGTGGGATGATTTACTTGACCATGACAATATCGCAAAGATTCATGTACAAGGTGGTCATGAAGGGATTCAGTACGTCAAGTTTGATTATGTTAAGTTTGATAATCTCAAGATTGGTCAACCCAAACTTGGATCAATCCATGGTCTCTCGCGTAAAGGATTCACGCAAACGGTATGTGTTTCTAAAAAAAAAAAAATTAACTATTTTTCAGTCTACTTAACTATTTTCATTTTAGAAAAAAGCATTCTCATAATCTATTCTCTTTTTTTTTTCTTTTACTTAGTTAATTAACTAGAAAGTAATGAAATGTGACTTCTAAAAGTCTTTTTATTAATATAAACTAAAATTAAAAATATATTTAATAATACATGTTTTTAAAAGAGAAATTTGGGTCGAAGAGTAGTTTTTATGTGAGAGCTTTAGACAACCTTACTTCTTTCTACAGCACTTGAATAGTAACCAACCAAGCTATAGCTTATAAAGTGAAATCTCTATAAATTAATATTCATAAATTAATAACCTCTATAAATTAATAAATTTTTCTATTTTAAACAGATATAACATAAATCATTATAACACTATCATAATAAACCCAAACCGATATATAATTCTTAACACTGACATTAAACCCTCATTTAGATTTTTAATTAAATGAGATTATATATCGGTTTGAGTTTATAAAAAGTGGTTAGGGATTAGATTTAATAATTAAATAAGTTTAGCGCATTTTAATGAATTTATTTAGATAGTATAAATTGTTTTAATTTAGTTAATTAAATGATATAGCAAATTTTAATTGGTTAATTAAGAGGGGTGAATGAAAGAGGTTCATCCCTAGGGGTGAACCCAAGAATTGTTCAATATCAAATTCTTTAAAAATTTATATCATCTCCGCGTTTAGTATAAACATTTTGTAATTGTTTTTATCATCTTTTGATTACAGTTTGAGATTGATCCCACCAGTGAGTATATTGTATCCGTTGAAGGTTACTATGATGAATCTAAGGGTATTATTCAAGCACTTAAATTCAAAACCAACAAGAAGACTTCTGACATGATAGGATACGATGAAAATGGTTTGAAGTTCTCACTTGAAGTTAAGGGAAAAGCAATAATTGGCTTTCACGGATTTGCTGACACTAATCTAAATTCTCTTGGAGCTTATTTCGCACCGGCTCCTCCAACTAAATTTGACTATCAAGGTGGTTCAGGAGCCCAACTTTGGGATGATGGTAGTAACTACAATGGTGTGAGAAAGGTTTCTTTTTCGTTAGATGACACCGAGATAAGGCAAATCAGGATTGAATATGACAAAAGTGGCTTAGTAGAAAAACGTGAGTACGGAAGTAACGTAGGACGACAAGAGGAGGTTCATATCTTGACATAATAAAATTCTCTAACTCTCTCTTTTTATGTATTTATATCTTATATTCTGACATATGAAGAATTTTGTTTTTACTTTAGTTTGTGCTGGACTATCCGACTGAATACATCATATATATGGAGGGTACATGCGATATTGTAAGCGATACTAGTAAAAACCGTGTGAGGTCGCTGATGTTCAAAACGTCAAAAGGGAGAACCTCTCCGATATTTGGAAAAGTTGCTGCTAGAAAATTCGTGTTTGAAAGCAATGGTAGTGCTCTTATCGGGTTTCATGGGCGAGCTGCTGCTGCCGTAGATGCCATCGGGGCATATTTCTCTCCGCTGATTCTTTCTGCTCCTGCTCCTCCGCCTCCACCTGCCGAGAAACTACAAGCAAAAGGTGGAAACGGAGGCAATCAGTGGGATGATTTAGCTGACCATGATCATGTAACAAAGATTTATGTACAAGGTGGTCAGGAAGGTATACAATACGTCAAGTTTGATTATGTCAAGAATGGTCAACCACAAAGTGGATCAGTCCATGGTCTCTTGGGTAGAGGATTCACGCAAACGGTATGTATGTCTTCAAAATATGACAATTTAAGTATTTTCATTGTATAGTTATTATTATTGACATTTTGTAATCATTTGGTATCAACCATTTAATTGCAGTTTGAGATTGATCCAACCAATGAACATCTTGTATCCGTTGAGGGTTACTATGATGAATCTAAGGGTTTGGTTCAAGGGCTTAAATTCAAAACCAACAAGAAGACTTCTGACATGATAGGATACGATGAAAATGGTTTGAAGTTTTCACTTGAAGTTAACGGAAAAAAGATAATTGGCTTCCATGGATATGCTCAGACTTATCTAAACTCTCTTGGAGCTTATTTCGTAACGGCTCCTCCTACTAAATTTGACTACCAAGGTGGTTCAGGAGCCCAACTTTGGGATGACGGTACTAACTACAATGGTGTGAGAAAGATTTCCTTTGCGTTAGATGCCAATGAGATAAGGCAAATCAGGATTGATTATGACAAAGGTGGCTTAATTGAAAGACGAGAGTACGGGGGTAACGTAGGACGACAAGAGGAGGTCCAAGTTCTGACATATTTAAATACTCTCCTCTCCCTCCCTTATATTTTCTGACATATAATCTTTTGCTTATTTTTTACTTCAGTTTGTGGTCGACTATCCAAGTGAATATATCATATATATGGAGGGTACATGCGATATTGTAAGCGATGCTAGTAAAAACCGTGTGAGGTCGCTGATGTTCAAAACGTCAAAAGGGAGAACCTCTCCGATATTTGGAAAGGTTGCTGCTCGTAAATTCGTGTTTGAAAGCAATGGTAGTGCTCTTATCGGGTTTCATGGGCGGGCTGCTGCTGCAGTAGATGCCATCGGAGCTTATTTCTCCCGGTTTATTCTTCCTCCTTCCGCTGAAACACTACAAGCAAAAGGAGGTGAAGGAGGAGATCCATGGAGCGATGGTGTTTTCAACGGTGTGAGGAATATATATGTAGGACAAGGTGAAAATGGTGTCAGTGCCGTCAAGTTTGTGTATGATAAAGACTCTCAGGTGGCTGAAGGGAATGATCATGGGAAACCAACACTTCTTGGATACGAGGAGGTGACTATATATATCCTTTCACCTTTTCATTATATTCATATTTGTATTACTTGGTCCTGGATGATCAAGAGAAACTATTGGCTAATAGATCACCCGTTTCTAGTCTTAGTTAGTCAAGATGGTCAATCTCTTTTTAATTTTCCATGTTTCGCAGTTCAAGCTTGAATATCCGAGTGAATACATCACCACGGTGGAAGGTTGTTTTGACAAAATATTTGGAAGTGGAGGCGGCGTTATAACCATGCTTAAGTTCAAGACCAACAAACGAACCTCTCCGCCGTTTGGACTCGAAACAACATCAAACTTTGTTCTCGGGAAGGAAGGTTACAAAATTGTAGGGTTCCACGGAACATCTAGTCATGAGCTTCATCAGCTCGGGGTATATGTCATGCCCATCTAGTGATATTTGCCCAATCTTAAGTGAGCTACAAGTTTTCTTATAAAGTATTGTCTGCTAGTCCTATGTTAATTTGTATTTCGTTCATTTCTGCAATGTCATGTAATAAAGCAGGATTTTTTCAATCCGATTTAAAGTTTCTTTATGCATACACTGGATGGTGATCGACTAGTTCCTATTCAAAACGTCTAAATATTTGTAGAACCTTGAAAACATATTAAACAAACTGGTTGGGCAATGAAATATAAAAACTATGCGGTAAATTATTTTTGTATATATGAATCTGTTTGGAATAGAACATCATATTGCAATAATGCATACACAACATTAATTCTAGGAATAGGATGTAATTTTAAAGTAGATCATTTTGTTTGTCTCATCAGACTTGGACTAACGACTAATGATGCTCACTTTGTCTTAACTCTTAAATTTACGCATCACTAACTTTCTTACTCCAAACTCCAAAGTTATTACTAGACATGCCAACTTCTTGGTTTAGTTAAACCACAAATTGGACACCCTTGAAATTATGCAAATGAAAGCTTTTTTTATACCGAATAAAGACAAACAAATGGTGATGTTAATTCGTTTGACAAAAATTATTGTTCCAGAAACAAAGAACCAAAAAGTTGTTAAATCAACTTGGGTTGTTTAAAATACAAGGAAACACAAAGTTGCAACTACCATGTTGGTTCCTTTTTAACACCTGTCTTGTTTTTGGATCACTATCAAATTCTTCTTCTCTTTCAAGCATCAATTTTAAAATCAGAAATCTCTCCATTACGTTTCACATCTTCCAATTACCATGAATATAAAATATTACTATACAATATGAAAAAAAACAATTAGTTAGTATATGTGTATTCATCACCAACTTCTGTTGTATTGGAAGAACAGCAACCTTAGTAGCTTTCATGTCCTCCTCAACTTCCTCAATGATTAAGCCATAACCTCTCTATATTATATACACTTCTCATCATTATCAAAACATCTTCCTCATTCATAGATCCAAAAACCCAAATCGAAAAATCGATTCTTTAGTCAGAAAAAATGAGGACCAAATCTCCATCTTCTCTTAATCTCAAGGTCATATTCATAGGTTCCTCAATCTTGATCTTGATCATCATCTACTTAGCAAGATCAAACATCTCTTCTTCCTCTTCAAAGCCAATCTCCAAAACAAATCTCTCCCAAGAAGAAGAAGAAACTCAGCATAAACAAGAAGGATGTCCAACAACACAACAATGCACAAAGATGCCACTTTCTTTATCCGATGCATTGGTTCATTACGTCACTAGTAACGTCACTCCACAACAAACATTTGATGAAGTCTCTGTCTCAAAGAGAGTCTTGGACAAGAAGTCTCCTTGTAACTTCCTTGTCTTTGGCTTAGGTCACGACAGTTTAATGTGGGCATCTCTTAACCATGGTGGTCGTACCTGTAAGTACTCTGTTTTTTCCTCTGTTTCAACAGATCTAATGAAAACTTTCTGATTTCTCATTAAGGAAGTTTTTAAATTTCAGTGTTTATTGAAGAAGACCAAGCTTGGATTGCGATAGTAACTAAGAAGTTCCCAAACTTAGAATCTTACCACGTAGTTTACGACACAAAAGTCAAAGATTCAGACAAGCTGATGGAACTAGGAAGATCAGAAGAGTGTAGATCTGTGTCTGATCCGAGAAACTCCAAATGTGATCTTGCGTTGAAAGATTTCCCGGCGGACTTTTACGAGACGAAATGGGATCTGATCATGGTTGATGCACCAACTGGTTACCATGAAGAAGCTCCGGGGAGGATGAGTGCTATTTACACGGCGGGGCTTTTGGCTCGTAACCGTGAAGATGGTGAAACTGACGTTTTTGTTCACGACGTTAACCGTCCGGTGGAAGATGAGTTCTCGGCGACTTTCTTGTGTAAAGGTTATATGAGGGAGCAAAATGGGAGACTTAGACATTTTACTATTCCTAGTCATCGGGCTCGTGCTGGACGACCTTTTTGTCCGGTGGAAGTTGATCGCCGCCGTTAATTTTGTGGTGGGAGATTTATTTAGTTCACCGTCGTTGGTCGGTCAACGGACTCAGGGCTGGTAAATTGTTTTACCTAGTGGACATTGAAGGACTTGCTTAGCTGGCATTTTGTATTTGTTTTGTTTTGTTTTTGCTTGATTTAAATACGTTTTTCAAGATTTTAGTGCATTTACTGAAATCGATACATACTAGTATTCGCATGATTATTTGTGATTTCATTATCCCTTTTGATTAATGAATACAAATAAGGAATTTATCTGAACTGATAATTGGTCATAAGGTCATTGGTAGAATTTGTCAAATTAGGGTGTTTAAAGGTAAATCAAAGCCAAAATATGAGGCTAAATGAGTAACGGACTCAGTCTAAAGGAAAAAAAAATGAAAAAAAAATGAAAAAAAAAACTCATGTTCAGATCGAACCGATTTGTTTAAATCTCGGTTCGGTTCAGAATATCATGTCTACTATATACAGTACTAGTGCTTGTGCTCCAAGATACAAAAAGGATAACAAAACAGAAGTTTTGATAAAATTCAACAACAAAACATAGAGAATCTTTCGATTGAAAAACTCAATTGATTAAGGTATTGTTCGTTTGATCAGTTGACTGATTCATCTAGGTGCAGATGACAACTGATGTTTGTTTGGACACAATTTGGTAGAACAGTTGGATGCATCAGTTAGCTGAGTTTATTAAACTCATCCAAAAAATTCAAAAATTTCAGCTGAGTTTGATCGGTGCATTGAGATGCATCAGCTGCAGTCAAAAACAGCAAATGACTAAAATACACCTTTAAAAATTGAAGAACTACAAAAAGCCATTTCTTACCCTACGGTTCTCGACAATTCTGGACAAAGAAGAAAAAGAGATCTTTAGGATTCTTCACTTCCCTTTATCTCTCACTCTTCGATCTGCTTCTCCATTAGCGTTAGCTCTCGATCTTCTTTTCCATTAGCGCTAGCTCGGTTCTAGGTATACATATCTCTCTCTTTATTTTTGATTCTTACTTGTAATATATTTCGGGGTTTAATACTAGAGAATTGTTTAACCGCAAGCACTCTGATTTGCGTTCGATAATTGAGCGAACATTTGGAGTCTGGAAGGCTAAGTGGAGGATATTGGATCGCAAACACCCTTAATATGAGTTGAAAAAGTGGGTGAAACTTGTGACAACAACTATGACTCTCCATAATGTTATCAGAGATTCATGTCAAGAGGATGCAGATTTTGTACATTGAGAAGCAGTGGAAGAATATGAACATCATGATGATGAAGTAGTAGAGAATGATGAAGTAGAAGACAATGTTCCAAACACAGATCATGTACTGTACGTACCGGTTGGTGATAGAGTGATGAAAGATGTACGTGATTCTATCACCGAAAAGATAGTTAGAAGATATCGACTTTTATATTAGTGGTTATTGTAGACAAAAAAATATTGTGTTTACAATGATGTATTTCTGTTTTATATTCCTCATTGTTTTTTTATGTGCCTTCTTTTAACTTTAATTAATGAATATTTTTGAACAAAACTAATTTGTAAATTTTTAATTTAGTACCATATTTTCTTACAATTTTTTTTAGTGTTTTCCTAATTTTAATAAAAGAATAATACATTTACATCATAAAAATAAGACTAAGATAAATATATGTCTTTTTTAGTCATTTGATACACTATGCATTCAGATGCAGATGTACATAATTAAAAAATAATTCAAACGAACACATCTGCATTCAGATGATTCATCCAAATGCACTACCAACTTCAGGATTGAACATCATCCAAATGATGCATCTGAATGGATCTTCTGGATGGATCACCCAGATGCACTACCTAACTGATCAAACGAACAGCACCTATATGCGATATCACATGTCGTTCTGTTGTGGCCCTCATTACTAGTTACCACAACGCCTAGGTAAACTCTAAAATTGTGAGAAAATAATGTTTGAAAGTAAATTTTTAAAAATTTTGAAAGTAAACTTTTAAATTAAAATATTATTAAAAAATAATAATAAAATAATATTTAGTTTTACGAGGAGTGCTGAGATGGGTTGATTTGAATACGAGACGGTATAACACGGATGAAATCTTAAAATTAACGATTATACAAGCTTGACACTAAACAGAAGAAATACAAGCTTAAATTTATTTGTCCATTATTAACTAAAAAATCGATTCACAATATAAAAAAAAATTAATAGATAGCATATAATATTAGTTTTGTCTCAAGCGTCACTCGAACCAACGACCTCTAAATTTCGCTTACGAGATTACGGATTTCTGTCCAGAATTTCTGGTATTAAAAAAAAGAAACATTTTAATACACAATTAAATTCATAAAATATCAAATAATTACCACGGGCCCACGGCCCACGGGGTGATCCTAGTTAGTATTATGCAGAAATTGATATCCCGTTTGGTAATACATCTCACTCGATAACCAAACATGACATTTGATAAATCACTAATCAGGCTTTTTCAATTTGGGCTTGTTTGTTTACTTTATGCCTAAACTCATATCTTGTTTAGTAACAAGTTTAACTCTGCAACCAAACAGCATCTTTAAGGTCTTATCTCACATATAAACCAACCCCACACACGAAGAACTCAGGATTGGCTAACAATGGCGAAGAAGAAGGAACTGTTATCAAAAGCACCGTGGAGAGGCGACGACGAAGATGATTCCGATAAGTTTAGCAACGCAAAGCTTAAAGTCACAAAGGATTCTGATGGTATGTCGAAGATGCACGTCCCTAGCCGCGGAACCAAAAAAGGAAGTCTCGCTGATGATGATGATGATTCACTTGAGATTGATCCTCAGCTTCGTTACAGCTTCAATCGCAACTATCAGGTCTACCCTTCTCTCATTACTGTAATTCTAGGTTTCATATAGTGAATTTGCTCCTCTCTGCTCTGTTCTTAGGAAATTGTGAAATTACTAGTAAATTGTGGCAATCTTTCTTCTGTCATTTGTTCACACATCTTTAGATTATTGGGTATTGGAGAAATGTGAAAAAGATTTTATCTTTTATGTTTCTGCACCACTTTGGTACTGTTCTGTGTCTTAAGATATTGAAAGCTTATGTGAAGCTTGAGAAGAAGTAATTTTAGCTGCAAAGAATGGATTTTTAGCTCTCTCTGTTACATAAAGCTTTGATTTTTAACACATTGTATCCAGTTTTAGTTTTGAATGAATTGGAAAATTCTGCAATGGTTGATACACTTGCTTGGTGTCTATACATCATTCAAATTCGAAATCTTGAGCCTTTTGCACATTGGATAGAATCTCAGATAGCAGATTCACATTTGTTAAAGAACTATACCGTAACTGTAAAACTGGTTTAAAGGGATCTTTGTATTTTCACATGTATTGGTTTCGTTATTGGGTGGTATACTTTCCTGTAAACACTCTGTGTAGTTCGATGTAGACCTACTTCCCCTTCGACTATAGTATATTTATTAGTTCTGGAAATCGTATGAATAGTTGGTTAGTCAGTTATGTAAATTCCTCTACTATTGTTCATGGTCACATTGGCCATAGACTACTTAGTGATTTAGTATCTTGGTTAAGGAGGTACTTTATAGCCTCTGCTTTGTTATATAGTCATGTTGTTATAATCCTTGGGTATGGAACAACTTGAATCATGACACATTGCATGCATCTCGAACCGTCTTTACACAGAAACATGTTTTATGCATTCACAAAGTGTTCACATACAAGCGATTTTTGAATACCATTGATTTCCTTTCGATAGATTGTAACATGTGTTTATATTTTTATATTGTTAAAACGCTTTTCCTAAGCTGTAAAGTCTGCTTCTCTATTACAGTTCCTGCAAAGTGTATTCACTATAGACACTTTGGTGAAGCCTCTTCCTCCTTCAATGGCATTCAATGTCTCTCGCAACTTGAGCTTCTTCACCCGCATTTTCACTCAATTCTTTGGTGAGCATTATTTTTCGAATACCTTGTTAATGCAACGGATTATATAGTCAAATGTTTTCTTGTCGTACGGTAAAAGTTGTGATGACATCCTCAGTGTTTTAAAACCTTATACTCCTCAATGACCCTTGATTTATTGTCTTGGTATGCGGTTTTAACGGTTGATATGGTTAATGCAGATCCTGAAGGCATTGCAAATGCACAGAAGTCTCTAGGGTTGGGGCAGGAAGAGAAAGCTCGCCGTGTTCGTTGAAATATGACCATATTTCAATCTTGTGAATGGACCCAGCACTGTTAGATTGATTAAAATATGTCCTCAAAGAGATGTTTTGTATGAATTTTCCTAAGTACAATGAAATTTCCAAGTTCCATTTTAGCACTAGGCTTCCCTGTTTCCATCAACATAAACTACTTACTTTGATTCAAACCCAAACTTGGTTCCATATGTGATGCCTCACCTGTTTAAAGATACATCTGTTAACTCTGGATGAGAGTTCACGCTCTTACACCAAACCAACCTTTAAATCTTAGTTGCCATTCTCTTTAACCTCTTCTAGGTATGAAAAAGTAATGTGGTATTTAGAACTTATTAGTTGGAGAACAATTTTTCTGTTCTTGTAAGTATGTAATATTGTGATTTTACACGACAATTTTTAAAGCTAAAAACTAAGAGCCAAGAAAAATACTATGTTTTCTTCAGAAAATAAAATAAAAAATGCTATGTCTTTGTCTAGGATAATGATCTTGGGATGGAACTAAAGAAATTTTGTGAAATGCTAGTTCAGTTTTTATAGTTGTACAAAGAAGTAGAGTAATTGGTGATTAGTTATATGTTTCTTAACTTCTACTCATATCTATGTTTTACTACTATACATATGAGTTCGGAGTATGCTATATCTACTCGATAACTAGGCTTATGCGAGGACTTCACATCACCAAAAAATTGGGTCCTTCTTAGTGGCAAACATCTAGTTTACATTTAATTGCTTCATATCACCAAGAAAGCAGTAAAAAAAAATGCTCGATCATAATCTTCCACAATTGCAGATATGAATAAAAATACTATTTTTCCAGTGTGGGAAAGTTTTGGAATTCTAAAACTTGAAACTTTACAATTAATAACAATTACATACGTATCTTAGTTTTTGCCTAGAATAGTTTTTACTGTCCTCGAGTACTGTTCCAACTGTTACAAAAATAGCCTTTGTGACTTGTGACACAAACAACTGGAAAGCAACACATTAGACTCTGAGACCCTCACGAGACTGCATGCATGAGACACTTGTGAATATAGCCGCAGCTAAAAAGAAGTTTGGTAAGAGAGAGAAAGATAGAGAATTAAAATAGAAAAACCAACTGTCACAAAATTATCAACACATGAAACCAATTATAACATACCGAACCAAACCAACCAACTACATTTCCTCATTATATAACTATGAACTCCACTCAAATCAATTTTCAATCTCATTCTTCTTAAAAACCATTACAATTATTTCACTAAATTATAACTTAATGGGCATTCTCCGTTTTGTATTGTTGATTAGTTTGAATCTGGTTTTGTTTGGTTTTAAAACGACCGTGTCACAGCCACAACAACAGGCACAAGTCCCATGTTTATTCATCTTCGGTGACTCTTTAGTCGACAATGGAAACAACAATAGGTTTAACCTTGCATTCTTTTCTCTGTATTAATATGATTTTTTATGTGTTACACAAATTCATAGTAATTTGTATTATTATGTGTAGGTTGCTTTCTCTTGCGAGGGCTAATTACCGACCTTATGGCATTGACTTTCCCCAAGGTACAACGGGACGGTTCACCAACGGTCGCACCTACGTTGATGCACTAGGTATATTTGTCGGCGAATTTTATATGTACCGAGCGCTTTGTAAAATTCTTCTTGTACATATATACCAACGTGTTTAATTAGAAAATATTTTAGATAACGTTTATTATTTCAATACAAGTCATACTATGTCAACTTTTTTGGGACCTAAAACTTTTAAACAAATTCTAAATATTGTCATTGGTCCTCTGTGCAAAATGTTCCCTTTTACACATGCCTAGAACTAACTAGAAACGGTCTTACAATTCTAAACACAATGCAAACACTGACAATTTGTTTACTAATGAGTTAACACATTTTTTTTTGTAGCTCAAATTCTTGGATTTAGGAACTATATTCCACCATATTCCAGGATTCGTGGCCAGGCTATACTTAGAGGTGCGAATTTCGCATCTGGTGCAGCTGGCATTAGAGATGAGACCGGTGACAACTTGGTAGACGCACTATTTTTTTTTTTTTGATCCATCGCCAAAAAATTTAAAACACCATCAATCCTATTGTAAGCCTTAACCGAATTCTATTACAAATATTTTTGTAGGGTGCACATACTTCTATGAACCAGCAGGTAGAGCTATACACGACCGCGGTTCAACAGATGCTTCGATACTTCAGAGGAGACACAAATGAGCTCCAGAGATACTTAAGCCGTTGTATCTTTTACTCGGGAATGGGAAGTAACGATTATCTCAACAATTACTTCATGCCTGACTTTTACTCAACCAGTACCAATTACAATGACAAAACCTTTGCTGAGTCTCTGATAAAGAACTACACACAACAGCTCACGGTAAGGGTTGATCAGTAAGACAATAATGCATATATCTATCTCAATAGATTTTCTATATCTTGATTCTTTTTTTTTTCTTTTTTTCGTAGCGATTGTACCAATTTGGAGCTCGGAAAGTGATTGTGACTGGAGTGGGACAGATCGGTTGCATACCTTACCAGCTCGCCCGCTACAATAATCGTAACAATAGTACTGGCAGATGCAACGAAAAGATTAACAACGCAATTGTGGTGTTTAACACTCAAGTCAAGAAACTAGTGGACCGTTTAAACAAAGGTCAGTTGAAGGGAGCAAAGTTTGTTTACCTTGATTCCTACAAGAGTACCTATGATCTCGCCGTCAATGGAGCCGCTTACGGTGAGTTACATACATTGAAAATATATTAGTCTAATTGTTTTTAAAATGTCTTCTAGTTATTTACATTGATCCTACAGGATTTGAGGTTGTGGACAAAGGTTGTTGTGGGGTGGGGAGGAACAATGGTCAGATAACATGTTTGCCGCTGCAGACCCCGTGCCCTGACCGAACCAAGTATCTCTTTTGGGACGCGTTTCATCCGACGGAGACTGCTAACATACTGCTGGCGAAATCTAATTTTTACTCCCGAGCTTACACTTACCCAATCAACATCCAAGAACTAGCCAATCTTTGAAGAAATAATATCTTGATCTCCCATATGAATGCATATATGTCATGTAATATGGCTATTTATAAAATGTTTCTATTTCCTATGTGTTAACTTATGTTTCTTTGAAATAACTAATGTTTCTTTGTTTCTGTATTGTTCCTCTTACGTAACTCTCAAATATAAGAGAAACATATGACACAAGTGCTCACTTTGATTGAAAGAATTATATTAACAATTCTGTTTTTGGATTTGGTTTTCTAGCTCTTTTATGAGCTGTTCTTTTCTTGTCCTAATTTAGGCCTTATTTGGATAGCTTTTCTTGTTAACAGCTTAAGGTTCCGAAGAAGAGACAATAGCTGTCTTCCCTTCTTTACTCTTTCCTGACTTAGACATTTTATTGAGAATTCAAAAAACTTAATATTCATATAGGTAAAATAAGAAGTGAATGACTAGATTAAAATTGTCAAATTTTATATTTATTCTCCCTTACATTTTCTACTAGATGAATGAAGAAAGACACCATCCTGAATTGAGAATGAAGAAATAGACCATTCTGGACGTTTGGGTATTCGGGTCGGGTTCAGGTCGGGTCTTTTGGGTTCAGGTTTAGAAGTTTAGGACCCATTTGGTTATATGTACAATTTCGGGTCGGGTACACTTCAGATCTGCATGATTTGGGTATTGGTTGAAGAACCCGATAAATAACCAAAACTATTTCGGGTTTGAGTACTAACCCAAACCTTGTCTAAATATACCCAAATATACAGAAAGTACCCATAAAACCGGGAAGACCTGAAATTATAACAAGTTTTTCTTTATGACAATAACATAAAATAAGAAGTAAAGCTTGTTTTGAGCTTGTTGCATAATCCAATAATTAAACAAGTCACAAACTAAAGTTATTAGTGTATATATGTTTTCTTATGTATTTATATGTTCGGGTAATAATAAGTACTTACGGGGATCAGATTCGGTTTGGGTGATACCCGATACCTGAAGTTACTTGAGAACAAACCCCGATCGGATATTTTACAAGAACCGAAGTAGAACAGGTTTGGGTTTTCGGGTCGGGTTCTGTGTGGTTCTTTCGGTTTGGGTATTGTGCTCAGGCCTAATATTTTCATTTATTTAGTACTTTGATATATAGACACATCAAGGCTTGGCCTACTACTTTCGATAAAGACACAGAGAAAGAAAAAAAAATTGTATAATGAAACTACATGATGAACTTATAAGGTTTCCTTAACTTGCAGGATTGATTTCCCAACACTCTGATACCAGAATACCTAACAAGAGCCAAAATAGAAAGCTCCAATTAAGCCGTTGATTCTATGAATCATCGGACTACGATGAACCTCTTGAAATATTTTTAAAATTCCAAGTCAAAAAGCAAAACAAGGGATTTGAGAATAAAACTCTTTCTCGACTCTTTTTAATTAAATGTCAAACAAAATGCGTCTCCTTACAAAGCTCATATGCACTTATACATAGTGCAAACAAGAAGCATATGAGCTGTGTAAGTAGACTCACCAAATCATTTAAGGGAAATAAAATAGATGGAATTCAAAACATAAGCAAAAGCAGACTCATAACACTCAGAAAAAGCCCGAAAGCTTGTGAATATAAAAGATGTTTGTCAATGATTGATTAGAGAATGCGGCATTCCTGCAGATTTTCTTCATGCATACGTCTTTTCAACTCATCCACGTTATTCTTCATTTCATGTTTTTCATTCTCACGAGCTTGTTCTCTTTCATCAAAGAACTTCTCTTGTGCCTCCGCAGCTATTTTAATATTTTTCACCATCTGAGAAAAAGAAACAAGTTTCGTTAATTATAGCATATGTGATACTAACAGATCTATAATAAATTTTAGGCAACTTCTGAACTCGAGTACAGAAATAGTTAAACCATAAAAATTAATAGATGCAAAGTTACAACAACAAAAGAGAAAGAAAAAAATGGTGAGAAAAGGACAAACTTGATTTTAAAGAGGAAAGTGTTTAGGGTGCTATCGTCAATTTTTGGCTGATGCTAGACGACTGAAGTAATTAATCGACGACGCTAGTTTTCATGCTTAAATAGAACTTCTGAAATTCATTATTAAAAATATAATTAAATCTTATATTTTTTTATTGTAAATTTTAAGCATTGCCAACCTAAACCACCTTTAATCACCGGGATTTTGGAAAATCGTAATATTTTTGTTGGACCCCGTTAAGCATTTTAGGCGTTATGAATTAGCTATCATCCGTTTAGTGCCTAAAAACATTCTTGAACATTGTTTAATCGTAATGTTAGAAATACATTGTTGTAAATCTCATAATTTATATATATTTAAAATATAAATTATATTTTATTATAGAAATACGTCACATTAGATTTTAACCTCCGGTGTACCGCAGAGCTATATTTTTTAGAAAAAATCAAACTGTAATTTGCTTAATTGATTAATATTATTATATTATCTATTGTTTGTATTTTTCTCAATGTACAAACCTTATATATATATATATATAGATATTATTTAGTGTATAATTACTCTATTTTAGGATTTAACATGTGGTACGACGGACAATTTTTTTAATTAGTATATATGATAAATATTAGATTTTACAAAATTTTTATTTAGTATTAAACTTAATAATTTTATATTAGTGCTGGAAAAAAAAGAAATTGATGCTGATAAAATATTAAAATTAGATTTAAACTGTGTTATAACTTTGGGTTAATGATATTATAAATTTTGTAATAATATCAATCCAAACCCATCCCATCATATAACTCTAGATTGATATCATTAAAATTTTTGGGTTAATCCATTGAATATTTTTTCAAAACTAATTGACATTGCCAACATAGAAACATTAAAATCGAAATGAACGTAAAATGGTAATTTTTACTCGATATCACAAAACCCAGTAGATAATATTCAGGAAAATGAAACATGACCACCTTAACTTATTTTTCTTTATGTGAAAATAATACAAAATAAAGCAAACCAAACAAATAATACAAAATATGACCATAATATCAAACCTTGCACGATTATTTGATAATGTGATAGTTTATTTGAAATTAATTAATAATATTAGATTTCTAAATGATCATTGCCGCAATAGTAGGAAAGATGTGTCCAGAATTTTTGCCAAACCTATTTTGATTTACATTTTTGATTAAACATTTTTATTTATTAATAATTAATATTAATGGCATGACATTGTAAATAAATTCAAATACAAGATTTATTTGCTAAAATGACTACAAAAATATATATGTAGATGTTCTTTATCATATTTTTCTCAAAATATATAGGTAACAAATGGTAGACATTGTCCCTAAAATTTTTATTTATCCAAATGTTTATCGCTATGTTTATGTCTATGTCTATGTCTATTGTTGGGATAAGCTTGAAAGAGAAGAAGTGACTTGAAGAGCAAGTTACTAAAGAGATAAGGAAATTAAGCTTTTATTATTCTAGGAGATAATCTAGAATAT
>Ga0041059_1001098_pt1 | contig 21586 bp, 18 predicted proteins | sample AraColnosormetaG_FD_56232 | JGI IMG/M metagenome (GOLD analysis project Ga0041059, IMG submission 56232) | Arabidopsis roots microbial communities from North Carolina, USA - Col MF nosort | ecosystem: Host-associated > Plants > Roots > Unclassified | place: USA: North Carolina | collected... | reverse complement strand
AAAAAAGTTGTAACGTTGCCATTGCCATGTTAAGGGTCAAATACCAAATACATTTCCTTCGTTGACTCGTTTCTACCCAAAGTAATTTCTACATTTTTATCAGCATTTATTTCTATTTTGACTAGAATGAAATTCGGTTTGATTTTATATATAAAATTTCATTTCGATTTTATGGCCAGCCTATTTCAAAATTTTGTTAGACCTTTTAACTTTCCACAAACACTCATAAAGTGTGAATAATTAAGAAACTCATGTGATCTAATCATGAGCTAATCATTATCTTAGTTGATTTGGTTCAACAAAAAAGCTAAGGAAAGAGACTCTTGATTACTTTTTAAGACTAAACTGAGAGAGTATGTAAACTCTGAACTTCTTTTGAATTTGTCTATCACCATAATCTATAAGCAATACTACAAAACTGAAAATACGCATAAACCAAAAAAAGATCCTTCATAGTGAGTTCTTCTTCTTCAAGCAGATTTCAACTTGTTTGATGCTGATGCAAGTTGAGATAGTGTTCTGTGTCCCACGAACAACAGAAACACTCCCAACAAAGAAAGTGCCTTGAGAGTCGTGAATAGATCCAACTGTAGAATGCAAACAAACAAAACAAAGAAATTGTGATTTGATGCAATGATTCAACTGTAGAATGCAAACAAACAAAACAAAGAAATTGTGATTTGATGCAATGATTCAACTGTAGATCAAACAAACAATAATCGGTTATGAAAACTTGCCTTCAACCAGAATAGCACATATAGAAGCAAAACAGCTCCAATTCCGCAGTGGAAAAGTAAAGCGGATATTGCAGATCCAGTCGACGATGGGAAGCTCTTTATGTTCACTCCCAACCGCGTAAGCTGAAACATAAAAAATATATATGAGTAGTGAAAGAAATGTGATGATGTTTTTCGGATACTATTTACAAGCAAAGGGAGACTGACCCCAATCAGGAAACCGATGAATGGGAGAACGATAACACCCAAGAAAACTAGTGAGAGCTGCTTTGCTGGAAGCTTTTCAGGAATCCTGAATATGTGTGATATTTCAGCTTTTGGCCCATATCTTGAGTAAGGCTCAGTAGACTGTAGAGGAGGACGAGTCGCCTTCTCTGGACGCTCTGGTAGGTCTAGTTCAATGTGACCAATATTACTCAGTAAAGAGTTCTCCTGGGAAAAGAGAAAGGAAAATAACACTGTTCAAATCTCAGAAGACATAAATCATCAACTGCATTGGACCTGAAAGTAAAGTACTTACCATAGAAGCATCTCCAATGGTTAGCTGTATCTCATATTTACCAGAGAGGTAGTAGAGCTTCTCAACCAATCCAAGAAAATCCTGAAGGTAAGAAAATAACATTAACCATTAATATTGTATTTAGGACGTCATTAATTTCACCAAACTTGATCATTAAACTTTTTTTGCAAAAGCAATTTTAAATGAAGTTGAAGGAACTTAACTAGAACTAATTCAGACTTCTTTCCAGAAGTTTTCACGAGAAAGATATGCTCGACCTGTGACTCATGTTTCAGCTTGAAAAATGCCTGCATGGAAGTAAGCAAGTCAAGAAAGTGAATAGAACAGAATATAACCATTGATGAAGCGAAAAATCAAGAATGAACAAACCTGGTGTGGCTTAAACGCATTGCCAAGTGGAGTAGTTAACTGGAATGACAGGCGTAGCTTTTGAAGGTGGTTTGCTGATAATGATACCGCTCCATCTTTAGTTAAATCTAGCCTACAAATGTTACAGAGAGAACCAATAAACAAAAAGAAGACACTAAGCACAACAACAAAAAGTTTGAAATATATATTGTAAGCAATAATGGTACAAGTTTCCTAAGAAAAATGGTTAAGCAATTAGCAATCAATCAAAATAAGCAAAAAAGGAAGTTGTTCATCAACAATACAGGTGACATACTTTTTCTGAGATTCAACGCTTCCAATGTCACTGTCAAGTACAGCAATTTCTGCATTTTCAATGCTAATAGCTCCTGTGGCAGCTATAGGCACTTTTGTTTGAGCTTCAGTTATGTATACTTTCTCATGTGCTGATTCATCCAGCACAATCTGCAGAAAACGAAGCTTATCATGTTGTCATCATACATTTATATGAAGTCTTGGGTGTAGTAAAACCAAAGAAGTGCAATACCTTAAATACAAAAGTATATTTTCCAATGTCAAAGTTCTTGGGAAAGGAGTCCAGGAAGTACGTTGCACTGTCAGCGTCAAACTTAAGCTCCTGTACCCCAAAAATGTAATGGAAAAATGTAAACCGGCCTAATGCAGAGAATAAGGAACATTTCTATTGCAAGCTCAAACAGTAAGAGATACATTATTTACCTGGTTATTAATTACAGATGAATCCACTGACTTAGAACTTAGAGCTTGTGTAAGCTTCACACTAAGAGCTGGTGCCTTCGAACCCAGTACAGTGCTAACTTTAACCTAGTTCCAGATAAAGAGAAAAAAAATCTAAAATAAGAAAAAATGTAATGGATGAAGGGTCAACTAAAATGAGTCATTATCAAATAGATAAGAGATCTCTACAAAAAAGATGCAATGCTATGAGCCTGAGCAATCTCTAAACCAAATACCAGCTAGAATCCAACATCCAACCGTTATAGCCAGAAAGTCCAAAGTTAAGACTTTCACTACTAGAAGTCAAATCTTGATGCAAGCTTATGAATGGGTACCTTCAGAGGCTCTTTCTTTGTCAATGAAATGACAGTGGATGGAAGAGACAAGATGAGTGGAACAGAAAACCTGAAATGATAGAGAATGACCATAGAGCAAATTATTGTTCCCATAGAATGATAAAGTTTCAGCTAGACCATAATAAATGAGCAAGTGGTTGAAATTTCACAAGTGTTCAAAGTTTTAAACTTCTACTCTTTCCCTACAGATATCATTTCTTCGGTAATCATTTTGTTCAAAATTCTAACAATGTAAAGAGAAACAGTTTTTCTCTTTCATAAGCAACTTTACTTTAACACAAAAGAATGGAAGTAACAGTAAGTCCTTGTAACTCTTATGTCTTTCACACCACTCAATTCAAGGTTACTGAAATGATTCTAAGATGTGTACTGAAATAAACTAATAAGAAAATGCACAAAGAAAATGCACAAAGGGGCATGAAAGTAGTATTACTTGTTGTCTTCCAAACAAGCTAGTGCATCTATTTGGTTGAAGAAGTCCTTGGCATCACCAGGAATTCCAACACCCAGAAAGAATTTGGCCAGACCAACTATCTTATCACCTGGAAGCTGCATGAGATAATGGGAATGCGAAGGTCAACTATCAACACATTTGTCAGAATAGGATACATGAAAACATGGGTATTACATACGTTCAATCCTGTGGATTCTGAAGCTGCAAATGACGTGAGCCCTCTAATAACTGATGCAGTTGTTGAGATCGGGCCTTGACTTGCATCAACAGACTTCTCATCAAAATAAAATGTCCCATCATCTAAAAGACCAAAAATAATAATTCAAAGCCCACATATGCAAAACCCAAGCTGGCAAAAACTATGAAGTGAGTGAAGAGAATATAACATGCAATACATAGGATAGCAAGTAATTTACTGCATACCATATTTTTGGATACTGTCAGAAAGCTTCAGGATACCCGTCTTCACCGACTGGATCTAACAGAGGACAAACATGAATGACGATCATTACATAACCAAGATTAATAAACTACCAGATAAAATGAAAAAGAAACCACCAGAATAACCAAATGAGAAGTCAGGTGGACATGCATAATTATCAAAACACGAATCTTTCTTTGTGATTATCAAATCACAATTCCCTGTAGCTAAGATTTGGAATTTATAATTATCAAAACAAAACTCTTTATTTTAGTTACTTAGAGATTCCAGAAGCAAAAGTAGATCATCACTAAACCAACATATCGTAGTGATATCTCATCAAAATATATTCTCAGGAAATCAGAAGTATAGTGGATTAAACATCTCACTTACCAAAGATGGATCAAACTCTGAAGGTGCTAATGAAATCACTCCAGCAAGCGTTTCATAGGCTAAGCCTGAGAAAAAAAATCGCATGTTGAGAAGAATGAGTGAAATAACAAAGAGCAAAAGAAGTGAACAAGCTGAAGCAAGAAAGGAAGGGATACATAATCTAAAAGGCTCATCATTAACGTTAGGTAAGGGTTAATCCAATATGTACTACTAACCAGCAGCAAAAGTGCTTGATTCGGGATTGTTGGAGCTGTAGCGCCATCTTCCATCACTCTGGCTAAGAGACTGATACAAATGCACTATATCAGCCAAATAATACCCGGAAAACAATCTAAGTAGTATTAATATAGTAACTGAGTTTTGGTAACATATCGAAAATATATATATACTTCTACCAGAGTCTATAATTGATAGTCCAAAAAGACAGTGTATGAATGTCACATCTGATAGTTCAACAACAACAAAATTGAAGGTCAGCTAAACAAGTTCAAACCTTGATGGAACGGAAAATGGCTTCGGCATCTCCAAGACTTATATGAGTTCCAGGAAATTGCTCCTGCATTCATGGAACAGTGAGGTCAAACTTGAAGCCAGGAAAAAGAAAAGTCAGGAAGCCAAAGCTATGGAGTTGAATAAAATAAAATAATCACGATCACAGGTACCTTCTGCCAAAACATTTTCATACTTCAACATAATGCACGAAAAACTAAGAAAACTCTCCTAGAAATACTCTATGGAAAAAGGGTGTAGTCAATCTCACTCAAGATGTCCACCAAAAGTTTTAACTCGTATTTACCTTAGCCAGCACCAAGCCTCTGACAGAATAATAGAAATCAAGCAATAGCTTCGCATCTTTAACACCAGCTTGAAGTTGAGAAACAATGTCCTTCAAAAGAGGAAAAGATAAGGTTATTTTAGCCGCTTAATAGTTAAAATTATGATACTGAGAGGAGACAATTGTTTACCTTAGGACCAGCTTCACCAATTTTACATTTTAGAATCCCATTAACGTTTAACGCATAAAATGCATCCTTAAGAGTAGAAGAAGACGACTGAAGAACTTTAACCACATTCTCACAAGTCTTTGAGCTAAGATCAGACTTTTTATCAATTCCAAGAATCTCCAAAGTCTTTAATGCTTCATATGCCTCCTCCAAGCTGATAGTAATAAAAATCAGATTAGTCCGTACAAAAACCATTCATGAACATTAACGAGCAACCAATATGTAATCGGTGAAATGTGGTTAAAACCCCTACATCAAAGCAATGCCGACTTAAGATAGAGAAACCAACCTTTTGTATGATCCATCGACTGGTACGAAGACATCCAGAGCCGCAGATCGGTGAGAGTCTGAGATCGGCTGGAAAACAGAAGCAGCACCGCAAATTGCTACGGCGAGTATCAAAACCAGAAACCGTACGTTACCTCCGGCCATCATCACTGCATAAGAAAACTCAAAAAAACAGATAAACTCATCCAAATCAATACAATTACACATCTACGACGGATGGATTCCAAAATCAACCGAAGATTTAAGCTTCTTACAGATCGGAAGTAGATCCGTATAGTCGAAGAAGCGGATCAGAGGTCGACGAGTCTCAGTAGTCAACGGAGACTGAGGTTTGAGGTAAGCCTAGGATCGATCTATAGCTTTTGAACCAGACGACGAACCAGAGAGAAGGCTAAAAAATGAGTGTGAGTTTGATGACACTACCTGATATTACCGATTTACCCTCGATTTGAACTTAAATTACACTTCATGAAACGACGGCGTACCTTGAAACCCTAAACCTTGCAGATCAACTTCAATCACCATTTTCATTTCAAACAGAGAGAGCTCTGAGGAAATCAGAATCTGAAAATGATCAGATTCGCGAGACCAAAACCTATAATTGACTCAGTGAGTTACAATCTTCTCCAGAAATGTTACGCTAGTGGAACCCCCAAAGGAAAATCGAAGCTGAAGACAGGCCAATCATTGAAACGCAACAAACTCACAATCAAAAAAGGCGGTGGAAACGGCGGTGGCAGAGGTGGTGATGAGGTGGATAAGGGAAAAGGAAGAATCTCAGATCAATGCATAAACGCTCCTTGTCCTGTTCGTTACCTGAGACCTAAGGAAAGAGAGCGAGAAGCGAGACGAGAGAAGCTAGGGCTAATCAGTAAAGCGAGGCAAAAAGAGATTGATTTTCAGAAGAAAGGTGGATCCTTTACGATGGGAGTTACTACTGCGCCGATGAGGATTGGGACTCCAGGATTGGATTACATTTCGTTAGGGATTTTTACGGAAGATGAGTTACCAAAGTATAAGGTTACAGTGGAGGATGGGATTAGACTTGCGAAAGAGTATAGTAGAGTGCTTATGAGAGAGCATAGAGCGAGACGTGTAGCGGAGATTAGTTTGATGAAGATGAGGAACGCTGCGGTTGAGGCATTGCCGGAGAATTTGAAGAAGGCGGCTTTAGTGCGTGATTTGACTCCGTTTCCGGTGAGTCGAGGTACGGCTACGCTTACTCCACCTATTGAAGGGTATTTGGAGAGGATTATGAATGCTGCGGCTAGGAAGAGCTCTGGTAAAGAGAAGTTGAGATGATCTTGTTAAGGTTAGAGGAATTTGTCTTTGCGTCATTGGTTTTCTCTTGTTTTATTAGTTGTGTTGATTGGATTTCGATCAATGGATATAACTTTGAGACATTTGTCTTTATTTTTGTGATCTACTTGAAATAAAATGGTCACTGGCAGTTGCTACTATATGATAGAATATTAGTTGAAGCTTGAAAGTTTAATCTTTTTCTACTTTATATTGTTTCATATCGGCCTTCTGAGAGGTGAAGTTGTCTAGGATGTAAATGGAATCTTGTTAAACCTCTTTTGTATCTCTTTCCTTGATCGTGTTTGCCTGTTTGCATACTTCTTTCAAATCTTCATTTTTCAGTATTATGTGTATGAACACTGTACACTCATACATTTAGGATTTGTCTCTTCATATATTCTAACCTTTAGGAAGGCCACTGGGTCATGATCAGCTCAAACTTGGTATAACTTTTTATCCTTACCAAAACCATATTCCTAGATAAGAACTGCAGACTATCTTGGAATCTACAGTTCTGCACCAAGATTACAACTGTTTAATCAATATGGGAGTTGAGGTTTGTCCTCTGTGAGCTTTGTGTTGGAAGTTCAGCAGAATGTTATGTAGGAAAGGATGTCCTGCATCTGCTTGTGCTTCTTCATTCAAATGCATAGTTTCTGGGTATTTTCTTCAAGCTCTCCATATCATTTTCTGCATCTTGTTACCCGGTCCAGTAGAGTGCAATGGCAAGAGTCCTAAAGCTACAAAGACCACGATTCTCCAAGGATCATCATAGTTTGAAAGCTGAGGTAGCTAGTCTAGAGAGAATCGTAGTCATTAGACTTCATCTAGGGACCTCTTGGCTTCTATGTTTCCTTAGTTCACTAGCTATTTTTGTAGACCTATTGAGTCCAAATCTCTGGTAAAATAATCAAGTTTGTGTATCTGAGTTCTTAAACCACAAATTTTTATCAATTCTAGTATTCTTTAGGATCTTTTGAATACCACTAAAACAAAGTTCCTCTATGCGTAAAGATCAGATTGTATATGTTGTTTGATCAATAAAACAAGACTTTTAAGCATAAAGCAGGAATGGGACTTTCCGATTTTGTTTAATTAGAGCCTCTATATGTTCTCTTTCTTCCCTTCCATGTCAAAAATATAGCTGTAGTACCTCTACATAACTGAAGTTCTAAAATAAGTTGCAATCTAAATTGAGATCCCTTCATGAAAGCCTTAAGGGATGTATTGCAACACCGTTCTGCGCAGATTTTAAGCAACCCCATCTTCCGAGCCGCGGTTCCTGCCATATACCCAAAGTTACAGTTAAGATTGGCATTCACAGAGACGAATATATATGTCTGGTTAAAGGAAAATGTGTACCTGTCCAACACCAGCGATCAGAAACCGACCAGATTTTGCAAAAGCTAAAGAGTTCACAAACCCAGGCTGCAAAAAGGTCATAAGCATTGGATGTCAGTAACAGATGCAACACACAAATAGCAATAAGAGCCGACCTAGGAAAACAAACTTACAAGTGGAAGCTCGTATAAAGGTTGTATAGCACTAGATCCACTTTCAACACCCCATAAACGCACACAACCATTACCAGCTCCCGATGCAGCAAGCTCGCTACCTCTACAGACAGCAACTGAACTGACCCAAGAACATGCTGGTGTACAGTTATGGTTAACAGAATCATGATCAGCTATCACGTGGTGAGCATTGTTAACGATAAACACTGGTTTCTTTTTCAAAATGGACCAAAGTGCAATACTTCCATTATCTGATCCGGACAAAAACTCATCACTATTAACAAAACAGCAGCACTCAAAATTTGATTCGGAAGCTCGATAGATCAACCGAGTAGACTCGGGAACCTGATAGGAAACAAAAATCGTGCTTAGATATAGACAAACAAATCAAACAGACCACAATACCTACCTTATATAACTGCATTGTTCTATCGCGTCCAACACTGAGAACACGCTCCCTCCCTAGAGCATCAATGGATAGAAGTTCAGACTGGTGTCCAAAACATGATTCTATATATGTTCTATGTTCTGCATTCCATATACTTAATGTTCCATCATATGAACCAGAAAAGAGTTCTGCAGTTCCTTCTCTAAAGCATAGACTAGAAACAATGCCACAGTGACCTGTAAAAGCCTGCAATAGATACATATCTAATAAAAGAGGCTGAGAGCAAGACACAATGAACAGAATCCTTAACTTGATTATTTTTAAGCTTGTTTACCTGGACATGCTCTCGTGTTCGGATATCCCACAAATGAACATGGCAATCAACTCCTCCAGTCGCTAAATACCGGCCATCAGAGCTAACAGCTAATGCTAGAGATTGTTTGTTATGTCTTGTATACCAAGATTCCTGGAACTTTAACCCGTGAGACTTCAAAACTTCATCGCTTGGCCATTTGTACTCATCACTTTTACCAGAAGATACATCCCAATGCAGAATAGTACCGTCTTTCGAAACTGAGAACCCTCTTGAATCATCATCTGATAGAGCTACTCCTGTAACAGAATGTTGGTGTTTGACTATAACACGAAACTTATCGCTACTCTGTAGATCTTGAACCCTGACACGGTAAAGTTTAATCAGAGTATCAGTACAAACAATCTCCAAGCCATTATATAAAAACTAATGTAAACTAATTCCTAAAATTCCATAAAACCTAAATCACAAGCATTTTTGAAGTCTATGAATACGTAGTTAAACAAGTCCTGAGGAGTGGTTTCAAATATAAAAACCTAGCTCATGGACTCAAATATGAAAAATAACAACTTTCTTCTTCATTACCTCAATGCATTGGCTCTCCGAACACGACCACTCTTCTCGAGCTGTTCCTGCATTAGAGTCTTTGCCACAAGCGAATCTCTAAAATCATCATCTTCCTCGTTATCTTCTTCATGCTCTCTCTGTTTCGCCTCTTCGATTCTATTCAAAGTATCCTCCGCCAGTCTCTTTCGTTTCTCGCCTACCGTCTCATGAGCAAACTCATCCTCCACCTCCTCACCAACCTTCCCTTCCTCTTCAGATTCTACAGATTCGATATCATCATCATCATCGTAATTGAATTTTCTCCGCTTCTCTGTCTCTTCCTCTAAGAAAGGATCATGATCGATGGAACTCTTTTTCCCTCTTCTCTTCGCCCCAATACCTTTCTTCTTCTCGAGTTTCATTCTTCTCTCCCTCTCTATCACACACAAGCGAGCGAGAGAGAACGCAGGGTTTACTGGCGATGGAGAAAAAAATACAGAGTTTGTTTTCTTCTTTGTTCTGTCTTAAATAAGAAATCCACAAATTGCCCTAACTTTCCCCGCAAACAATACTAGGTTAATAGGTTTACTTCATGATGGGCCTAACCCACAAATTAATCAACTTACTCATAAACAAATTAAATGGAAAAAAGTATCTTGTGAATTCATAAATTAAAACGTTGGTAACTCGAATAAGTTGATTTTTGGTTTCAAATACGACATACTTTTGTCACACATCTATTTTACTTGAGAAGGATTAAACCAGACCTTAATTATCATGTTTGATGCAAATGTGAAGAAAATCTATTAACATATTGAAAATCTAAACAAACCAAAGACATTACAATTCTTGAGATCAGAACACTAATTAACCAAACGAAGAATCTGACAACTATTAATAAACCCGAATCCAAAGCCAAACACTTTAACAATATATTAAAACCAACTAGTGAGCTTAAGTTGCAGAACAAGAATTATCAGCAACAACACCACCTTCCTCAGCTTTCTGCAATGCCTGCTTCTCCTTCAACGTCGCCTTAGCTGTATCATACGTTGCGTGCAACCCAAACAAGACGTAATATATGAGCAGAATACCTGTCCAGATTGCAAACCTAACGAACGATTTTGTATCGATGGAACCAAGAAGGAAGATATTAATAGCGATGGAAGCAGAAGGCAACCACGGAACCAAAGGAACACCCCAAATTTTCGGAGCCCTAGCTTGCGGTACAAGAAACTTCATGGCAACCGTAGACAGAAACCATATAGGAACCGTAATGCAATACCCAATCCAACCTTCTTCTTCCAAAGCCCAATAAACAGCAGTCGCGGTAGAGGACGCAAGAATCAAACCTAAGAACACTAAAAACTTGTTACGGTCACGGGTCGATGTTTCTCCGGTGACGTAATATCTTCTAACGAGAAGAGCCACAGCAACGAACATGAAGATGAAAAGTGTGGAAACAGACAAGAGATCGGCTAAAATTTTCAGTTTTGTGAAGAATGCTATGAGAGCTGTCGCGGCAAGCATTACCACGGTCGCGTTAATTGGTGTTCCGGTCTTTGCGTTGACTTGAGCTAGCCATGGAGGCATCATATGGGCTCGGGCTATGTGTGTCATGTACCTAGCTTGACCAATGGCCCCAACTAACAAAACCGTCGTCATACCTAAACATTTCAAAGATTAGTATAGATTTTAGACTATACTAAATGTAAACGCAAACGCAAATAAATAATGAAGGCCAAAATCTTTGGCATACCTTTAAGAGCCCCAAAGGCGACAATGTACTTAGCCCAATCCCATCCAACGGCAGAAAACGCAACCGAGAATGGCGCGTCCGGATCAATCTGTTGATACGGCTGCATAAGACACAACGTAACCGCCATGAGACAATAACAAACCGTAGTAACCACCATCGATCCAACAAGACCAATAGGAATATCTCTCCCTGGATTCTTTGTCTCCTCAGCCATCGTTGAAACCGCATCAAATCCAATATAGGCAAAGAAAAGAACCGCGGCGGATTTAAACACTCCTCTAACGCCGTAAGGAGTGAAATCGCTGTAGTTTTTCACATCGGCTTTAGTAAATCCGGCGATGATAACAAAGAGAATCACGACCATGTGGATTATAGAAGCAATGTAATTGAATCTTGAGGAGCCTTTTGTGCCAACGACAGCTAAAACACAAATGATGGCGCAAACGCCGACGGCTATTGGATCTAAGTGGCTATAGTCTTCGCCGAGTTTGTGAACTATGATGCGGAAGTCTTCAGGTTTATGGTTTAAGAGAGTGGCGAAGTAAGAGGTCCACGATCGAGCCACGGCAGCTCCACCGACAACGTATTCGAGGATTATGTTTCCCGCGGCGATGAAGGCCATGAAGTCGCCGAGCTCCACTCTTAAGTAGGCAAAAGAACCGCCTAAACATTGACTCAATGGTTATGTAAATTAAATAGTAAATATGAAAGAAATTACATAATGTTTTTACAAATAATTGTGGGCGAAGTAATGTATGCGTTTGAGTTTCTATTTACGATAATATTCAATTTGAGTTCGAAACAACTTGGAAGTAAAAAATAATTTTGAAAATGACTCCACTTTCTACTTTCTAGGACCCAAACATAATCTCTAGTGGGATTTCACTACAAGTTATTTCGAAAATGAAAAATATATTTTTGAGTAGTAATACTATATTAAATTAATTTACTTTTGAACTGTCAATAAAGGCAATTTACAAGCTTGACTTATATAGTTGGGACTTACGTATATAAGGTCATTGACGTAAGTAATCATCTGTTTAGCTTAATTTCTTTGTCTGTATGTAAAAGTCTTCTAGGTAGACCCCATGACTAAAATTGTGAAATTACAAAGTTTTAAATACAATTTTAAAAGTAGCTAACAATCTAATAAATGGCAACAAATATTTTGCAACTCTAAGATAATAATCAAATCATTCGATTGTTTAATTTGTGATTTGATAGTATTGTAGCTACTATCAAATTTAAAAGGAAAAAAACGGAGGATAAATAGTAGATTGATACTAGATAGTGTGAACGACCCTCATAAGTCAGATGTCAACTAGTTGACCCCAGAGATTCCGTCACGCTACGAGAGTTGAAAATTCAATATTTGTTCTATAGTAATTTTTGTAATAAAGAAGCTGATCTTATTCATTTACACATTTTAAACCTAAATAGTTTTTTTTTTTTTGGTTTTAACCTAAATAATTTACAAGTAAGACAATAACTACATTTTTAATTAATGTTGAGTTTAGAAGTATTACTAAAAGCATATCGTATGGTTGACTCTTTGTACATCAACAGAATATTTTATTGGTCGTTGTATTGAGGTGAATTATGCAACTGATATATAAAAAAAGGACTCATAACCACTAGTGACTCCCAAAACATGGGACAAAAACTTAATCGACACCGAACCAAAAAAAGAAGGATTAAGTTGCCGGAAAAATGCACCAGCATAAATGATTGAATCAAGTAGAATATTTTCTTATTGACGAAGTTGTCAGAAATGATACGTCTGCATATTTATTAGATCTTGATAAATGTACGCTACATTTTTCTATTCCCTAATTATGATGACACTATAGTTAGAATATCGCTAGAAAAGATATCCTCAAATATGCGTTTCGTTTAAACATGTAAATCGTAATTAAAACTAAATTTAACCAGCTAAGAGACTCTTAGCCTGCTTAAACGTATTTTCCCTATCTTCCTACTTATGACACTAATCCTAAAAAATATAGTCTGAACATTTTCTTGAAATTCGCATATTTATGACCGACGTTACAAAAAAATAGGATCTGTTAAGATGCGTCTTTAGTTCAAAGATGTAAAAATGAAATTTTAAACTTGTAAATTTTAATATTTTTCAACTTTTTCAAATTAGAAATTCTCTAACAAGAAAATATAAATATAACATACCAAAAAAAAAACGAAAATATAAATATAAATGAGAAACAGAGGAAATGATAATTTTGTTACCTGCGACGGGAATCTCAACGGCGAACTCGGTGTAACAAAAGACGGAGAGCATGGCGGAGACACCAGAGACAACGTAAGACAACACGACGGCTGGACCGGAATGATTACGTGCTTCGAGTCCAGTGAGAACGAATATCCCAGAGCCGATGACTGCACCGATACCAAACCACATGAGATCCCACCACGTCAACGTCTTCTTCATCTCGTGACCACTACGAGCCTTCATCTCGTTAATCTCGTCGGAGTCTAGTGACCGAGTCATAATACGATCCATGAACCGACTCGGTGTTTCTTTAAGGGCTTTTAGGTAATTCCCCATGCTTTGGAACGATTCTTCCGGTAAGAAATCGTCTTTTGTGCATGAACAGCCTCGCCGACGAAGCCCATCGTCACCACCACCCGAAGCCATTTTTTTTGTTAGAAAATTATGTTGATCCAGATTCTGATTCAGATTCAGAATCTGAGATCGGTTTTATAAAGACTCTGTTTTTTTAGAGTGAATGGTAAGAAGAGAAACTGAAAAGTGAAAAACTCTTTAGTTTTTGTAAATTAATAACAGAATTTTGGGTTCCTAAAGTCTGCCTTACTTATAGTAGCTATCCTTTGACGTTTTTCTTGTATTTATTTCTTTCTATAAACAATTATTTATCGACGGTTTTGTGTAATTAGCTGGAAATGTGATACGGTAAATTAAATTATGGAAACCTTAAATAGAGTCCATGAGATTTTGTTCTTGTTGTATGGTCACTAGTTGGTCACCAGCTGCATTCTTTGACCATTTTTTCTAAGAAAAAGATGAAATCGAATTATAAATGTAAACAAAATCTGGTGTGCCATAAAAAGAAAAGATCATGTGTGATACGAATTTTTCCATCGGATCACGTCTTCTGGATAATTCAATAGTACTTTCTCATTTAAGTAAAATGTTATATCCGTTATACTCAAAATTATGATATATAAAGAAAAAGTTATATGTTCAGTTTCAAACTTGTATATGAAATTTATTGGTTTTAAACAAAACTCGACTTAGTTGATAATTGGGTTCTAATTCACACCAACCACTTACCACAATTGCTCCTCCTATTACAAGCGCGTCAAGAAAATGATTTAGCCTCCCCTAATTTTTCAAGTTTTTTTTTTAATGTTTACTTCCTCTAGTTTTGTATTAAACGATGTCCAAGAACTGTGATCCTATTTTTGGTTTCTTTTGTGCTTCCAATAAACCATGAAAAATGAACCCAAAAAAAAAAAGAACGATCATGGATTTTGGATCATGTATGTATGTTATGTGAGTTTAAAGAGAAGAAAGTCCATCGAGTTTCACAAAGCATCTAGAGCGAGCGTAATGGGCATCTCTTCTCGTTTTGGACCTTGGTGGACATCTTGTTTAGAACATACATCATACATGCATTACACGATAAGATTAGAAATAAATAATACTAATCCATATGACCAAGACGAAGAATCTTGTTCCACATGGAAACATAGGGGCAGGTCAACTGTAGTGAGAACCAATACAATTTTGAAGTCAAAACAATTTCCTTGGATCAAGCAATCAAGTTTCGTCTAGATAAATACAAGAATTAATAATTATTTCTGCTTCAATAATATCTTGTTCTATCACCGGTTGACCAAAACATAACTCACGGCGTCATGATAAACTTGCTGCAAATCTCACGAATTTAGAGAAATTGACACTTTTGGGAATAGTAAAACACTCTTTTAATTCAGTAAGATACCAAACCGGGAAACGTCTTTCTACTTTCAAGTTTCAACTATATACCAAACCGGAACGTTCTTTTTATTTGCAATACCACCCAGAGTTGATAAGTAAGAGCAAGGAGATTTTTAGTCAGGGTTTTTAGCCTTTATGGAATAATACATAATCCAGATTTAACAAGTGACAAGATTGTAACAAACAGTCAGAGATAGCGAATAAAGCTATGTTGAATTTAATCGCCACTCGCGCATCCTTGACAGCCGCAGTGAACGCATTCGACCACTTTCTCTTCACGCAAGTGTTTGGGAACACGGCATACACATGTTGTTCCATAGTTGTGGTCTCTTGGCTGTATGCAGCGCAAGCAGCATAAACGTTCGTATCCCGACTGCAAAACACAAAACAGAGAGTTTTTAGAGTTACTTAACACAAAGTATAGAGACACGTATAAATGACAAAATCTTAGTTCAATGAAAGAAAACAAAAGTGAAATCTAGGTATATGTCTGGATAGTATAACCTACAAAGAGAAGATGCAACAGAATTGACAGGGAGGAGTTTGTTAATAAACGATTCATGAGTGACCATCATTAAGATGTGGGAGTATGGTTAGAAGTTAGAACTATCCAAAATTTGGCAAATCGTGGAGGCAATGCACTTTGTTCGAAGTATAATTACCAGAAATCTTATTTCTTCACCAAACAAAGCAACAATACCAATTCTAGAACCTATTCGTTAGTGAGATCATTCCAAGTAAGTGCATATGCTAAGGACATATATTTCAGAGAAACAGCTTCAAGACTCATTGTGCAGTAAGGCGATACTAGACTCTCTAAACTAATACAACAATATTTTACATAATAGAAACTCCAAATCGCTTCAATTTGGCCTTAGACAACTAACTAAAAAGGCATACAAACAGAAGTTAATTCAAGAATGATATAAAAACATACCTTTTTCCATTTGGCAATCAGACTGCGATCTGCATAGCCCTGGTCCAAGCAGAATTCATAGAGCTCTTTAGATATTTCTTCCCTTCGGTAATAAAGGTCATATACATACCGACTCCTCTGATGAGAAACTTTGAAGATTGGCCATAAAGTTTCACACTTTCTCTTACCATCATGTGAATCAGTCTCAGCTGCACAAGGAACACGATAGTTAGAGCAAAATCACGGGAAAAAGAAACAAGCAAAAGCATATGTTATTGAGATATAACAAAATCTTTATATGAAACTAACCTTCTCTCATCTTGGCATCAAGCTCTCGAAGAGTAGGCTCGATCAACTCCCATCCTTCTGGGTACTTGACTCGGTTAGTTTTAACCTTTGGCATTTTCTACACAACGCAAATTCACAACGTTAAACAAAGGAACAAATTAAGCAAAATGGGATACTTTCACCAAAACGAGAGATTCTAAGACTTTCATAGTTCCAAAGAGATTCTCAATTAAGCAATTGAAACAACAAGCAAGGACGCTTCCGGAAAATTAGGGTTTCTGCGTCAAGGCTACATCCAATACAACGCAGAGGGTTGATCCAAACATAAATCCAGAACAGTCTAGATAAAGTTTCAGTAATAGAAGGTGAACAATTAGGGTTTATCAATCTCTGTGTTTTGGGATAGAAGGGGAAAATTTAGGGTTAAGAACCGAAACAAAAGGAGGGTGCCGAAGCAAGATTGGTATGAGACAGAAATTGAAGAAGCTTACCTTTGGACAGGACGAGGGAAGTTGGAGAAGGAGAGATCGCGGCGCAGGACAAAGGAAGAAGAACCAACGTCGTCGAAGAAGCCTCTTTAGGGTTGTGTTCGGAAATCGGTATAACGAGTGGTTTATCTTGGGCCGCTCTTACGAATAAAAATATTCTTTTACTGTTATCTTTAAATTGGATAAGACATTTTAAAAAAATTACATAAAAGTTTTTCTGATGACGAAGTTTAGCACAATTTTCAGGAATCCTGTAGTGATTTTGTATTTCCATTTTGAATAGAAGACGGATGCTTACAAACTACAAAGTTTAGTAGAACGTGGAAGTAACAAAACCTATAGGATTCAACTTGGCATAAATGCAAATAGAAAATCCCCAAAATATTGGAACTTTATAACATCAAACATCTTTAGCTTTCGACATTGTCTGCAACTAAGCAATTATTTGGCAAGACGGAATAAACAGCTTCAAGAAAAAGACCAGTGCAACCTTAGTCTGCTACTGCATATGGGCAGTGACTGATACATTGAGAAACCAAAAGCATATAAAAAAGAAGGAAAAATCAAGAAGCTGCTTATTCCTTTTTGCCGATTCCATTCGACATGTTGTAGATTCCTGTTCCCTGTATTTAGCCAAACGTTTCTTCCATAGTTAGATGATGAACAAAGTTAAAGAAAGCTGAAGCAATATTGATGTAAGTAACAAGTTCTAAAGGGTGACATTCAACTTCAAACCATTGTGAACAGACACAATCAGCAAGGAAATGAACAAACCATTAGTAAAATAAGGAAGAACAGACACAAAGACAAAACAGGATGGCGAGAACGAATACATGGTTTTGAAAAATCAGCAAGGAAATGAACTTACAATCATGTAGAGAGAACTTGCAGCCAAGGCAATAGGAATAGCAACAGAAGTGATCTTGTCCATTGGTCCTTTCAAGTAAGTGTGCCTTTGGATGCTCTGGAACAATCTCTGTTTCTCCAGAAGCTTCTCTCGTGGCCTAAATGGAGTTTCAGTCAACATGATCTGCAATTCCATAGCCACACAATAACCATTATCGTTCAAGTCATTTATATAGAAGAACATACTGATTAGACAAACCATTTGACCAATATATGAGATAACAACACATTTTATAAACAATAACATACTGATAAAACAAACCATTTGATAAAGTATACGTAGTATTCAAATCAAGACACTAAATTGACAGCGATTACATTCAAATTATTCTTGTTTTCTGTCGTTCATCAAAAGGGCAATGATAAAGCCACATAATCAGGGCTGGATCTGAGTGACTGCAAAATATCCAATTAGGATTTCTACATCGCAGAGATCAAATCAACGCAATTAAAAAACTTTACGGTGAAATCCCGATTAAATTAGGTCAAATTTCAACAATCTAACGGAAACAAATTAGGTTTATCATTCTCTGAAATTTGAGATTGACACAAACCTTTTAAAAAATGGACAAAATTAACGATTACCAACGAAAGAACCCGATTGATGCGAAATCAAAATCGATCTACGAGGAAAAATCTCAGAAGCTTACCTGAGAGAAATTAATCGACGAGATAAGGAATTTTGAGAGGGAGAGATAATCGCAGCGTAGGTCGATGACGAAGAACAACAAAATACAAAAGGCGATGAACTAGTCTTCTTAGGGTTGGGTTTATCGAATGTTATCAATTGGGCCGGGCCGAATTAGATCCAGGGTAAACCTATTAATTCCAGTTATATACCAAACCGGAACGTACCGTCTTTAAAATTTCAATTTTGTGTTCTGAACCGGCCGTTCTTCTTAACCTGTTGCGTTCTTCTTCGCCTCCTCTCTCCCTTTGCATCGTCTCCGTCTCTTTCTCTTATTTTTTTCCCGTTTAAATCTCAAAGAGAACCCAGAAGCTTGGTATAAAAGAGGCGGGAAATTTCTCACGTGTGTTGCAATAGAAAGCAAAACCCCTAGTTTTTTTCTGGGCGAAGAAGAAGATGAGCGTATGGAACTACGCCGTTACGGCTCAGAAACCGACCTGTGTCACTCACTCTTGCGTCGGGAACTTCACAAGTCCTCAAGAACTCAATCTCATTGTTGCGTATGTAACTTCGCTCTATCCTTTTTTTTTTCTTTCCTTTGTTGTCTACCTATTGTGTGTAGATGTTAATTTGGGGTTTAGGGTTCTTAGGAAAGCTAGTTTTATCACGGATTGGTTTATAATAGTTCTACTCTCATTGCATCTGCTTTGAGAGCTGAGTATTGGGTTTGTATGATCTCTCTGGGATTCTCTGATCTGGTTGATGGTTGTTTATGTGGGAATTGTACACAATCGATTCACCAGTCGATCTATCAGTGACTGCTCTGGATTTGATTTCATGTTAAAGAAGGCACGCTAATGCTTTTGAAGATATAAAGTTCCTTCATTCAGGGGAATTTTAAGTTTATTTGCATACAGTTTTGTTGTTTCTCGTTTTCTGTTTACCATCTAGTATCTTCTTCTGGAGCTGGTTCATTTGCTGTTAGTTGACAACAATGTCAAACCCTTTTCAGGAAATCCACTCGAATCGAGATCCATCTGCTTTCTCCACAGGGACTTCAGGTACTTTATAATCTCTTATTCTAATGATCCTTATTGCTGTTAATGATAAGGTCATTTCCAGTTCCTTGGATTTTTAGAGTGGAAATGTGAAAAGTTATTGTTACTAGTCTTGTTCCGGAAAATAGAGCTCCCCAGATGGATTGGATTTGTTGAGTGATTTAGACTTTTGCAGACTATACTGGATGTTCCTCTATATGGGAGAATCGCAACTATGGAATTGTTCCGTCCCCATGTGAGTATAGTTTTCTTATTGAATACTTTTCTCTGTCTGAGGTAATACGTAAGTAACAATGTTAATTGATAGCACTTCATCTTTTGCAGGGTGAAGCACAAGACTTTTTGTTTGTTGCAACTGAAAGATATAAATTCTGTGTTCTTCAATGGGATTATGAGTCCTCTGAGCTTATTACAAGGTATAGTTAGCCAGAAGATATCAACTTTTAATGCAATCAGATGAAGTAAAGCAACTGGATGTGTTATATGTCTTTTATAATACTCTTGTAATGTTAGTTATTCGAATTTAGAGTTTGAAAGGGATCACTGTTTCTAACTATGTGCATAGTAGTGCATGGGATCAGGTTGTGTCATTTAGATAAAAGTCGATCACGTGTCTTATCTGTTCAGCTTGTGTTCTAGGATCCCAGTTACTTTGGGTTCATTATGTATCTGTACTTTGTTGTATATCTAAATCCTGCAAAAGACTTCTCTGGTGCTAACATAGTTGTTGCTCACTGTAACTTAAATTTGTCAATATACATATGGCTGTCATTTCCTTTACCGCTATTCCGCTAATTGTAAATATCGTTTGAACATTTTGTAGGGCAATGGGGGATGTTTCTGATCGTATAGGCCGACCGACAGACAATGGTCAGGTATTGAGTTCAGTAGTACTGCACTGTATTTTTCATAGTGGCTAGATTTGATTTTCCTTCTTCAGTTGTATATGTGCTATATTGTAACGGTTATGTGGCATGTTTGAGCTGACTTCTCAATGGACACTGATTTTGCAGATTGGTATAATTGATCCTGATTGCAGAGTAATTGGTCTGCATCTGTATGACGGCTTGTTTAAGGTATAGTATGCTAGTTTGCTGTCCATATCATATTACTGAACTTCCATTGATCAATTATATGATTCTATTTCTTGGGTTCCTCGGTTAGGTCATTCCATTTGACAATAAAGGACAGCTCAAGGAAGCCTTTAACATAAGGTACTGTTTTCAGTTAAAATGCTGCAATGTGGAGACTATCTAGCTTATGTTTTGCCTGGTTAATCGTCCACATCGTCTGTACTCTAGTGCACCCATGTTTCCATGCATCAGCTTCTGTCCTAAACCCTCAATTGACTCAATCAACACACACTGAATCTAATTTTGACTATGTTGCTTCATTTCAGGCTGGAGGAGTTGCAGGTCCTAGATATCAAGTTTCTGTATGGATGCACGAAACCAACAATTGCAGTACTTTATCAGGTTAGCATACATATTTAAATGGATATGCTATGGAAAACAGATAATCATATATATTTATTTCTTTCATTTACGAACCTAGTTCTGTAAGCAATATTGTTCAAAGGAATCTGTTTTCTTTCTTAATACCCGCTCTGTTGGTAAGCTGGCAGCAATTGAGCAAATTAGCTCTGCTGTATTTTTTAAATAAATTGTATCTTGGTTTACTTTGCTAATGCAATGTGCTCAAGGATGTTTGCTGGGTGAACTAATTAATGCTTGGGTTTACAGGACAACAAAGATGCTCGTCATGTCAAAACATATGAAGTTTCTCTAAAGGATAAGAACTTTGTCGAAGGTCCATGGTCACAGAACAATCTCGACAATGGTGCTGACTTATTGATCCCTGTACCTTCACCTCTATGTGGCGTCCTCATCATTGGGGAAGAAACAATTGTCTATTGTAGTGCCAATGCATTCAAAGCAATACCAATAAGACCTGTAAGTTTGTTTTTACGTTATGTCATATGGTCCTATAACATTTGATAACCGTTCAGTGAGTACCCCTTTTAATTTTCAATTTTGGCATGTGACTTCAATTTGTATGTCCAGTCCATCACAAAAGCATATGGAAGAGTTGATCTTGATGGTTCTAGGTATCTTCTTGGTGACCATGCCGGACTGATTCACCTGCTTGTTATAACCCATGAGAAAGAAAAGTGAGTTGATATTACAAAGCTCTTTTTTTTTTTTTTTTTTTCATCTACAGAGCT
>Ga0041059_1001097_pt1 | contig 21587 bp, 15 predicted proteins | sample AraColnosormetaG_FD_56232 | JGI IMG/M metagenome (GOLD analysis project Ga0041059, IMG submission 56232) | Arabidopsis roots microbial communities from North Carolina, USA - Col MF nosort | ecosystem: Host-associated > Plants > Roots > Unclassified | place: USA: North Carolina | collected... | reverse complement strand
GAAATCTGTTAAGTCCCCTCGTCATATACTCGTAAAAGGCTAACATCTTATAGATGAAACTCCCAAATGCTTTCTGCATCACTTTGATTAAACGAACACACAAATATGTTGCTTGAAATGGATCTCGAACATGTCTTATTTTGACGATGGGTAGAGTGTTATTTTTGCTTTATAATCAAATTATCTACAACAAAATTTATACATCCCAATGATTATACACAAACAACTATGTATGTGTACTTGCTGCTTCTTTCAAACCTACCTATTTTCATATACTTTCATTTGTTGTAAGATTGGTCCTGGCCACCCAATTAACCAATTTATAGTTATAAAACCTAATACTTTTTTTTTTTAAAATGTATTTTTTGTTTTTGACATCAAAATAAATGTATTTATACCTAAACCATAAAGAATTTTAATGGCAAAAATATCAAAAAAATCATGAAATTTTAAATTTGGGATGATTTAATCTTGAACTTCACGGAAGACAAATAAATCGTAAAGTTTTTTTTTTACTTTCGAAATAAATGACAAAGTTTGTGTTGACTTGTCATTTGAGTCATATCGTTAAATAGGTTAACAAAAACTTTTTTACAGCGTTAATGTCTTGTTTTATTTGCTCTGTAAGAACAAAACGACGTGGTTTATTGCAGAGACAAAACATATTATATAGTCCACATATAATTGGCCTTCACTTAAACATATTATAAATTACGCTAACATATTAAGCATATATTTCTTTGTGCTATACAGTGTGGATCCTTACCTAGAATTGAATTAAATGGCATAGTGGTTTGCAATAAAACTGGAAGCTGGAATATGGTAATTTGATCATAGTGAAGTCACTTATAGTCTCCTTTTTTTTCTTTTCTAGTTCTATGTATAAATTACACACTTTTTTTTGTAAGAAAAATTGTTCATAAATATCCAAACATCAAACGGTTCATAAATATTCAAACATAAATCAATTCTAAACTCTAAACTGTTCACAAACGTCATAACATAAACCAAATTTGACTCTTACCAATTATTGATATGGTCATGGCTACTATCAACAATAACCATAGTGAAAAATATGATAAATAATATATATTTTACGTGTCATATCATATAAAATTTCGCATGATTTAGTAAATTTAGGTATGAAATTTGAATTTTAAAAAACGATTAAGTATATTTTAGCACATAAGAAACTGTTAGGTATGAATTGAACACTTAAAATTAGATCGGGTATAAAATGACCGACTTTCCCACCAAAGAGTTGTGCATTTTCAAACAGCACAATGAATTCTCTGGATGGAGCCATCTTGTTGTTGAGACGACTGATAAAGCATTGGAGTTTTTGCTCTACGAAATTGCTTAATGTTGTACGTTTTCTGACATTGCAAACTTAGCAAAAGAGAGACAAAACAAGGAGGGAAAATGAAAATAACATATGTACAACATTAAGCAATTTCGTATGTACCATAGATATGTTGATCACGAAGTAATTATCAGAAGAAAATAACAATTAAGCAGGTAGTTATTTTCATATTATATTAGAATAAGATGATAGATATAAATTTGAAAAGTAAAAAGCTAGTGGAAATGGAGCGGACGATGAATTTAATATATTAGTCATCCTTTATTCATTTTACTTGTTTGAAAATTCAATTGATATTAGGTTGTTTTGGCAGTGGGAAATGACTTCTACCATTGCAGCTAGTGTACTGGCAGCAGTATTCCGAGAAAACATTTTGTATATTATATAACTCTTCAATATATAGTATACACATATATTGGTTAAAATATAACATAACATTTTAACATTCTTTCTTTTTTATGTTTTCCTTTTTGTTTTTGGGGCCAAAATCAGCATTCATAAGAAGAATATATATAATAGAAAGATTTTATTAATTACAATAGTCAATCTTTAATAAGTTTCAAGACGACATTTGAAAGAACAAATGTATACATTAACTCCGCCCTTGGAAAGCTTAAGAATGGAAGGGAGCTTGCATCTAGAGTTACACACAAAGCAAAATGGTCTACAAATAGAGGTGTTGGATACCACTTTTGTGTTCATGAGATGAGAACCATGCTTGATATATGAGAAGTCTCCAACAACGCAAGAAATATGTAATGTAGTCCCACAGTCATTGCATGTATAGAACCATTCCTTTGAATTCACTTTTGTTTCACATGCCTCACACCAGTATTCACCATCCACATTCATCTCATCGAAAGACAAGAAGAGAGGATGATCATCGTACCTATTATTCATTACCTTTCCCGGTAATATAGCACATTTGCCTCCCAAACCATAGTCACACTCGTCACATCTAAAGACGGAATCCTTCTTCCCACATCTACTACAATGCGTATATGTAGTAGAATAGTAATATAACGAATGTTGATGGCTTTTGTACTCAAGTGTATCTGAAATTGCAGCACATCGTACATCTATAACATAATGGCCAGATTGATACATGAAACCGTTGAATTCTTGTAAACAAAGCCAACATTGGAAAATCTCGTTGCCAGATGTAAGTAGTGTGAATGGAAGGTTGCGGTACACATGATGTTTCTTCCTTGGATGGTTAGCACATTTTTGGTGGAGTTTAAAATTACATTGCTTACAACTGTAGAACGGTTCTGATAAAATCTGGAGGGCACATGCTTCACAAACTATGTTTTCATGTAGAATTTGGCCATCACCGTCATTATTGATTCGTAAGTTATGATCATGGCTAAAATGTTTTATTGTGTTATCATCAATCACCTCGAATGGCCCAATTTCATCTTCTTCAGGCGTCCCTTCTAGCTCCACCATCTCCCATACATCTTCTCTCGTTGCGCATCGTGCATGAATAGCAAAACTAAGACATTTGACGCATATATAACCCCCATAGAATCCATCTACCATTTTACGACAAACTTTGCATATCCCCTTTCCATGTCTAATGCGTCTTGTGTAAGAGATGCGATGATCGTGGCGGTTGATGTTTATGACACGTGGTAAATCGATACACTGCCGATGGATCATGAAATTACATTGAAGACAAAAATAAGGGCTTTGTTCACCTAGCGTCCCACAAGCATTGCAAGTGAAATGGATGCGTCTTGGAACAAGATGAAGCTGATGTTCGTGGGTCGTCGGGCTTTCAACACCAACCGGTGGTGGGTTTTTCATACATGCTCTACATATGCTGAAATTACAAACATCACAATGGTGAAGACCTTGATCTTGATCAAACTTCTCGTCGCAAAGAAGACACTTCTTGTCGGCGTAATCAGGTGCTTCCGCAAATTTAAGGAGCTTGAGTGGGTGTTGAGGGTGGGAAGTGTGGTTTGCTTCTGGGAAAAACTCGGCACAGCTCGCATGGAAGAGTATTTTACATTGATAACATATATAACATAGTTTCTCAATGAGAAATGGAGAGTCACACGTCTTGCACTCTCTCAGTCTCACTCGCTTGAGAGATTTCGATACATCGAAGAGCTTAAGTGGATGCTCGTGGAGATTGTAGTTTTCAAGAATAGGAAGTGGAGCAGCATCCTTCGCACAATGTAAATCCAACTTGAAGTCACAGATTGAACATACATAGATATAGGTTTTTCGAAGCAGATGAATTCCACATCGATTACATGTAGATGCTTTGTCATTTAGGCGCAGATTAAGAGGATGATCGGGGTGAGAGAAGTGCTTTATTTCCTGTAAAGACTCAGCACACTCTCTATGAAACGCAGGAGTCTCACAGCCTAACTCATTGCAATGGTAGCCTCCGTAAATGTAACCATCAGAGCCACACCCGTTACAACCGTGACGAGAGAAAAAACGAGTTATAGGTAACAAAGGATGTTTGTGAATTGGTAGCTCTATTTTTTCCATGGTGATTTGTTTCCAGAATCTAAATCACAGCTCTCTTTTGCAATGGTTTCACAATGGTGTTTTCTTTTCTTTATTCTTTCGGATTTCTCAAAGCTGTGAGTCTGGCCACAAGCCACGTGAAATGGTTCTTGCTATAACATCTAACATGCATTAATTAGCTAAATTATATATCATATAACTTATATGTGTAAATTAATCCCAGCACCACGTGAAATGGTTCTTGCTTTAACAACTAACACCAATTAGCTTAAATTTTTTTGGTAAATTAATCCCAACAGTAACACCCCATGAAATGGTTCTTGATATAACATGCATCTAACATTAATTACCTACAATATATGTGTAAATTAATCCCAAGTAGACCACGTGAAATGGTTCTTAGCTTCTTGCTATAATAACTAGAACATTAAATAGCTAAAATTATAGTATGTGTAACTTAATCCCGACACCACGTGAAATGGTTTTTGAACTAACGTGAACTGCCAAACTGATAGGTTTACCGAAACCGAATTAAAGTTCCAACTTCTAACATATCCGATAGATCATAAACTTCATTATCAAAATGAAATATTCGGACCGAAAATATTCGTTATTTTTAGACCAAAAATACTCAAAAACCAAAAAAAAAGCCATTAGTGAAGTCCGATAAACAGTGCTCCGTTTTTCTTTTTAAACCCTTTTCGTTATTGGGCAAAAAATTTGTTTCTGAAGTTTAAAATTTTAATGCTCTATTTTGTAAGAAAAATTGAATCTCTTAGAAAGACAAAAACAACTATATATGATAATCTTAACATTAAACCAAAAAATAAAAACTATGTATAATATATGCATGGTAGATCAGCCTTGTTCGGGTTTTGAGTCTCCATCGACATACTAATTAAGAAAGGCTTAAACAAGTGATGCTACGACGGTGATGTAGGAGAGTCGCTTATTTTTTTCAATATATACTATATTTTAATTCTTGTATACCGGCAAGACGTTTTTTTTTAAATTAGTATATAGAAAATTATAAATTCTATTTGTTAATAAAATATTTATATTTTATTATTTACAATTGTTAGGAAGTAACGTTCTGCTAAATTCGTCCCGCCAAAAAAATTAATATTGTCAAATATTTATATTATATAGTTTACAATTGTTATAAGTTATGTTTGTTGTTTACTTCAACTGTTAGTATTACCATTAATTGGTTCTTTCTTTTTGGTTCATACCAAAAATTTCCTTGATCATACAAAAAAAAGTTTAGGTAGTTTTCTATCATATTTTAGATAAGTCAGATTTTTTCACGGAATTTTCCCATTAAAAAAACGATGTTATGAAAAATATTCAAAGAACTCATGAATGAATAAAAAGATAGATGATACTTATGTTTGATTTTTAATTTTCATCAGTTTGGGTGGAAGACATAATTGAGAAAATAGAGTTCCAGATATTGATTAGGGTTTTCTTGGAACGTGATACAAGGAGAAAAATATAGATATATAAGATTATATATATATATATAATTTTAATTACAAATAATATTAATTTTTTAAATATTATAATTTAATCGCTCTTCTTAGGAACCTAATTCTCTCTTTCCCCTTCTCCCTCTTACTTTTTCAATTAAGTTTCTTATTTTATTTTGACGGGACTCACTTAGAGTCTACCATTGCACTTACTCTAATAGACATAACATAAGAAACTCATACGATCAAGTTAAACGCATAGTGAAAAAAAAAAAAATATACCCTAAATGATACAATATATGGAACCCAAACAATATAATTAAACGTATACAAAATACGTTATATCTTTGAAAAAATATGAAAAACCCAAATTATCAAATTAAATACACATCAAATAGTGGTTATTGAGAATAACAGTTGGAGTATCGAAAATCTACAATGAAATTTGTCATTAACTGATTTAAGAAACAACTATCTCCAAAAACAATTATGAATTAATCTGTATTTCATAACTAATTAATAAAATCTAGTTTTTACATTAACAAAAGAGGGAGAATGAATAGAAGATGTGAGAGGAAAGAGATTGTAGAGTCATACACAGAAACAAGAAATAGAGAAAGAGACAAAGGCAGAATTGGTATTAATACAAAATATATAGAGAATATCAGTCTTTTTTTGTTACGTGTTAGTTTTGCTATTTATATTTCTTTTTGTGATATTCTTACAAATTTCCCCTAGAAAAAATAATTTATGTATATGTACTATATATATATTTTTAATTAAAAACTCTATTCAATCGATTTAATTTTGGGAAAAATGTCAAAAAAATCACGAACTTTCAAATTTGGGACGATTTAATCTTGAACTTTACAGAAGACAAATAAATCGACAAGTTTTTGTTGACTTTCGAAATAAATGACAAGTTTTTGTTGACTTGCCATTTGAGATATCATTAAATAAGTTAAAAAATTTTTTTACGGCGTTAATGTCTTGTTTATTTACTTTGTTAGAACAAAACAACGTCGTTTATTGCAGAGACGAAACGACGTTGTTTTGTCTTTTGAAACAAATATAAACCCTAATTTCCCAAATTGATTTCATTATCTCAAAATCAGAGACCCACATTGACCTCAAAATCGCAGATAATGAAATCGATTTAGGGATTTAGGGTTTAAATTTGTTTCAACAGACAAAACGAGCTGCAATGAAGAACGTTGTTTTGTTCTAACATAGGAGATAAACGAGACATTAACGCCGTAAAAAAATTCTGTTAACCTACTTAACGACATGACTCAAATGACAACTCAACAAAAACTTTGTCATTTATTTTGAAAAACAACAAAAACTATACGATTTATTTGTCTTCCGTAGAGTTCAAGATTAAATCGTCCCAAATTTGAAAGTTCGTAATTTGTTTGACATTTTTCCCATTTAATTTTCAAAACAAGAATATCAAATATTTTCCCGCTCATAGAAAATTTTGAAATAGGTGAAAGAAACAAAACAGATCTAACTCTCACACACTCTCACAAGAGCGTCAATTCGAAAAATTCACCAAACATTTTCGGTTTCTCTTCACAAAAAATCTCAAATTTCTCTGTGAAAATGGGCGAAGAATCAGAAATCGCCATGGCTTCAGCAGATCGAAATAACCTAACCCAGAAAATCGCCAAGATCCTAAACGAGACTCGCACATCATACGCTACTCATAACCGTAAGCTAAAGGAGCTCGCCACAATCCGTTCAAAACTATCTTCATCTGAATCCGAATCCGAGTCCGTGTCTTCTTCTATTCTTCAATTCTCTTCCGTGTTTCTCAAAACCCTAACCCCTCTTTTCATCGCGGCTCAACGAAGAACCGCTGCAGCAGAGCGTGTTGTTCGATTCGTGGCGGAATTCGCTTGTCTTCGTAGTAATTCAGACGGTGACTCCGATTGCGACGAGTTTCTAGAGGAATTTCTTAAGTTTTTGGTTGCTGGGTCTGTTGCTGCCAATAGAAACGCGAGATTCAGGGCGTGTCAGATAATTTCAGAGGTATAAGAGAATAATTAGGGTTCTTTCTCCTTCAATTTAATCGGTAAATGTCTGTTAGGTCAAATATAGGTTTAATTCAACTGTTCATTGTGTTTGTTACAGATCATATTGAGGCTGCCAGATGAAGTGGAAGTAGCGGATGAACTATGGGATGATGTAATTGATTGTATGATGTTGCGAGTTCGGGACAAAGTTCCTGTTATACGTACATTTGCTGTGAGGTCTCTTTCACGTTTTGTGAATGATCCTGAGAATAGTGACATTCTTGATTTGCTACTTGAGGTGCTTCCTTTGGAACAGAATCCGGTAAAGTTTCTATCTTTTACCATTTCTGCTTTGACATCATAAATTACATTCTGATATTTGTCATCAATGCTTGCCAAAGTCTTATTGTTGATGTTTTTATTGTTTACAGGAGGTACGCAAAACAATTGTTTTATCTCTGCCTCCTTCAAATGCAACCACCCAAGCAATTATTGATTGCACGCTCGATGTTAATGAATCAGTACGCAAAGCAGCTTACTCTGTTCTGGCTAATAAAGTTCCTCTTCAGAGTCTGAGGTGAATTTGGGCTTAGAGTTTTGGTCTATTTATTTCTTTCTTCTTCATTGACCTCTTAATAGAAGTTTTTTGCTATTTTTGTTAGTTACAACTGTTCTACAACTTCCCTACTGTCCTTCTCTTTCTCCTGACTGGGTATTTCTTTCATTTCCCTGCTTTAGCATCAAGCTAAGGACCACAATTCTTCAGAGAGGGCTCGCTGATCGTGCTGTAAATGTTTCAACGGAATGCTTGAAGCTAATGAAAGAGCAATGGCTAGCTAACTATTGTGAAGGAGATCCTATCACATTTCTTAAATACCTTGACGTTGAAACCTACGAATCTGTGGCAGAATCGGCGTTGGAAGTTCTGTTGAGTGAAGGGTTGATAATGCCCTCCGATGATAAAAGCATCCAGCAGTACATATTGTCAGCAGATGGTGAAACTAGAGGTTTGTTGAAGTCTGGACAATAAATGCAATGCATAAGTTTGCAGATTCTGCATGTGCTTATATTTTCTTATACCTGTGTTAGATGAAAGCACATGTTCTGCACCCAGCATTCAACTTATGGAGCCAGAGATTGCTCTTTACTGGAGGATTATATGCAGGAAGGTGCACCAAAGTGCTCAAGTAAGTTTTCAGTTTACCAACTATTCATTGCTGATGTTAGTTACTTTATGCTTCAAACAAGGTTTTTGTGAATCCATAAGTTCTGAAAATTTCCCTATTTAGCTTAGTTAGATAATAGTGTGCTTAAAATTGGTTTATCGATGCTCTTGATGAATTCCCTAACTTAGTGCTTGATTCACAAACCAGAGAATGCTTATATCTACTAGCTTTATATTGGTCGTTGACACTCTCAATATAATTTTTTGTGATGATTTTTATTAAACCTAGCTGGTCACCAGTTCTTAAGACCAGTATAAAAAGGTGATCGTATTCGAGATCCCCAACCACTATAGCATGTCCTGTGATTTCAAGTTACACCTTTACTGCAGTCTGCAGCAAATTTTTTTCTATTTTTTTTTATTCACTCATATCTCAAACAAAACTAGGTTACATAGATCAATGCATCTGAGTAGGCAGCACATTACTACTGTCAAAATACTAAAACACCTATTGTCAGTTTACTTCACTTTTTCTTGTATTGAATAGCCTTTTGTTTGAGAACACAAATATGTCCTTTAGCTTGTCCCTGGATTCACTCAAATATTGTCTACTATACAGGCTAGCATTTGAAATATAAATCTTGGATCTTGTAATGTTTTCTAATGCTCTTAGTGTTGGTTTTACATATGGGACACCGGACATGCTAAGAATATGAGACTGTTACGCAGGCAAAAGGTTCTGATGCTGCTACAGCGATGGGTGCTGAAGCAGCAGTTTATGCTGCTGAAGCTTCAGATGCTAATGATTTGCTGGAAAGAATTCTTCCTGCAACAGTTTCTGATTATGTTGATCTAGTTAAAGCTCATATAGAAGCAGGTGAGCCCAGATATTGTTTCTCATACGAAAACTTAAGTTGTTTTTGTTTGGGAGATACTCATATAATGTTTTCAGGACCAAATCATCACTTTGCTTCGAGGCAGCTATTATTGTTGGGTACGATGCTTGATTTCTCTGATGCTATGCTCCACAAGACTGTGAGCTCATTTGTCCAGGAGCTGCTCCGCAGACCTTTTGAGCAAGAATTAGATGAAGATGGGAACAGTATTGTGATTGGAGATGGTATAAACCTTGGTGGTGATAAAGATTGGGCTGAGGCAGTGTCGAAATTGGCTAAAAAAGTCCATGCTGCCCCTGGAGAATATGAAGAAGTTATACTTGTTGTTGTTGAAGAAGTAGCGAGACCCTGCAGGGAAAGGACTGCGGATTTCCTGCAGTGGATGCACATGCTTTCTCTGACAAGTCTTCTCTTGGAAAATGGAAAATCTTTACATTCACTGCAAGGGAAGGCTATTGAACCAGAAGAGATATTGCATGCTCTATTGCTTCCAGGGGTAAATTTTCTACTCTCCTCTGTTTATTTTCTACTGCTTAGGCGCCACTTGTTAGATTAGATAAATTTGTTGAGACTTTGAGTTCTTCTTACAATCTTACTTGTATAAAGCAGCTTTTTTGTCATTGCCAATTTCACTTTAAAATGCTGATATTCCATATGATCTCTGCATCCTTTTGTTTCATCGAAAAACTGTCAGAAGATGTTTACAGTTTTAAGGAGTGGAGTTATGTAGCTAAGAAACAGCTTATCATGCAGTTGAATGCCTTTTGCATTAAAATCTGGGCATGATTTTCGTGGACTCATGCAAAACAAGCACTCTTTCTGATATGATTCATGTCATGCAGGCAAAACACACTCACTTGGATGTGCAGAGGATTGCTATAAAGGGCCTTGGTCTTTTTGGTTTGTTAGAGAAGAAGCCTAGCGAAGAGCTAGTAAGGCAGCTACGTGCAGCTTTTTGCAGAAGCCCTCCTCCAATTAGTATTATGGCTTGCAAGGCACTAGTGGATCTTGGGATGTGGCATAGCCCAACTGAAGTTGACAAGGCAATGGGACAAGATCTCTTGTCACAATTTGAGGATGACAGCATTGATTTTGCACCCATCGACTTATCCAATGCCGAAGAAGATATGAACTTTAAAATGCTCGATCTCTTGTATGCTGGACTTGAAAGTGATGACTGGAGAGCATCCACAGAGAGCAGTGAGAATGAGTCAGTTAAAGCAACTGTTGGGGAGGGGTTTGCAAAACTTCTTCTTCTAGGAGAGAAGTACCCAAACTTGCCTGCATCTTTCTATCCGTTTGTATTGGGAAAGCTAATTGCTTTATATTTCAGTGAGGAGTCAAAAGAACAACTGAGGTATAGAGATTTTGTTTCTTTCGATTGCTAACTTCTGTCACCAGAGTACTAGTAATGATTTGGTCTTTTAATAATGTCCAGGTTTAAACAGTGTTTATCCGTCTTCTTTGAGCACTATGCCTCCCTCTCAGAAAAACATAAGGTAACGGAAACCATGATGTCTATAAGAGCAATAGGTTAACAGTGTTTCATGGCGTATTTGTATAACACTGCTTTCATGCAATGTAGGGATACGTGTCAAAGGCTTTTGTTCCTCTTGTACGCTCAATGTGGCCTGGGATTGATGGAAACACTAAAAGTTCGTCATATGTTGTATCAAATCAACGCAAGCGCGCAGTCCAAGTATCCAGATTCATCCTACAGATGATGCAAACCCCGCTATACAAAAAAGAGACAAGAGGTGAGCCTGAAAGCCAGGTCAATAAATCACCAGAAGATTCTATCCAACATCCACTAAACTGTACAGAAGAAGGTTTGGCCATACGCATAGCCATCGAGGTTAGTTGCATTCCTTAACTACTATAACATATTGTTCTCAGGATTAGGAACTGCGGTCTGTAATACTGGCTAACCAATATTGTTAACCTCTTTGCTAATATTGTTTGTAATAGATGCTAAGCTTCAAAGAAAAGAAGACTGCTCATGAGAAGGCATATGTTGCAGCGCTGTGCAAAATACTTGTGCTGCTCCATCTGAAACCATCAGAACAAAATGTGACAAAGTTGTTGAAAAAGCTTTTAAGCCTACTCGCAGATTCTGTACGTTCAGAGAAGGATCTTCTTAAAGAAGTGAAACCGGTGCTTCAACATCTAAAATCTTTGGATGCTTGTCCAAGCGAGGAGCTTACACAAGATCAAGCAAATTCCATCTTTGGTACATTGATCTCTTGCCTTGTACATTACAGTTTGGTTATATTTACACGTAAAACTAAGTTATTCGAGTTGTTATGCTTTGGAGAATTTGACTGTTAGTTTCTTTCTAATGGCTAATTACAGAAATACTCGGAGTTAGCTACAACTTAGAGATCACTGAAACTACAACAGTGCCACAGACACCTGCTCCTTGCTCAACAAAACCAGCTCGGTCAAGAAGACGAGCAAGGATTGAAGAAACATCCTCTGATGAAGAAGAAGTAGCATCTCCTCCACCTTCTGCTCCTAATACTTTGATGACCCGATCACACCGTGCAAGTAAAGCTGCTGCCTTGGCCAAAATAATGGCAAGCAAAGTGAAAATGAGCAATGTAGACGAGGATGATGAGGAAGAAGAAGGTTCTTCTGATGTTACAGCAGATGATTCAGATGAATAACTATAGAGAGTTGAATTAGGGGTTGGCTCTGTTGTTTGTACGTTTGCTACTAAGTCGATGTGTGTTTTATGTCAGTTATAAAAAGATTATAGCCAATTCGTAGCTTGTTATGTGTGAGTGTCGGTTATGTTTGCTGTCGAAAATCTTTGTATTTAGATTATAGAACAGATAAATAAGAAAGCACTTGAATATTATTGAAAAGACTCTGAAGTTGAATCCATTTACGGACTCCATATCAAGAGTTAAAACATAACAAGAAAAGAAAAATAAAACCAAAGCACTCTCCACCGCGGAGACGGAGAACAAGGTGAAGAGTTGACTCTTTCTGGATATTGTAATCCGCTAAAGTGTAATAACCATCTTCAAGCTGCTCGCCTGCAAAGATTAGCCTCTGTTGGTCCGGTTGGATCCTTTCTTTGTCCTGAATCTTGGCCTTCACATTGTCAATCGTATCAGAGCTCTCCACTTCAAGTGTGATGGTCTTTCCCGTCAAAGTGTTGACAAATATCTGCATCCCACCACAAAGACGCAGCACGAGATGAAGTGTTGACTCCTTCTGGATGTTGTAATCAGCAAGCGTCCGACCATCTTCGAGTTGTTTGCCTGCAAAGATAAGTCTCTGTTGGTCTGGTGGGATCCCTTCTTTGTCTTGTATCTTGGCCTTCACATTATCGGTTGTGTCAGAGCTCTCAACTTCCAAAGCTATGGTTTTTCGGGTAAGTGTCCTGACAAAAATCTGCATACCACCTCTCAACCTGAGAACCAAGTGGAGAGTTGATTCTTTCTGGATGTTGTAATCTGCAAGAGTGCGACCATCGTCAAGCTGTTTACCAGCAAAGATTAGTCTCTGTTGATCCGGAGGGACTCCTTCCTTGTCTTGGATCTTAGCTTTAACATTGTCAATAGTGTCTGAACTCTCAACTTCAAGGGTAATGGTTTTACCGGTAAGCGTCTTGACAAATATCTGCATACCACCTCTCAACCTGAGAGCTAAGTGGAGTATTGAATCTTTTTGGATACTGTAATCGGCCAAAGTACGGCCATCATCTAGCAGTTTACCGGAAAAGATGAGTCTTTGCTGGTCTAGAGGAATCCCTTCTATGTCCTGGATCTTTGCTTTGACATTATTGATGGTGTCGGAGCTTACAACGTCAATGGTTATGGTCTTTTCTGTGAGAGTCTTTGCGTGAATTTGCATCGACATCTTTGAAACGAAAAAAAAAGTTTCAAGTAACAAAAGTTGAGAGAGGAAGAATTCAGGAAACTTTTGCAGCAAGATTAGGGTTTACGAGAGATGAAGAATTGAATCGTGAATAACAACAACTATGGTGAAAGATCTTCTTATATAGAGACTAGAGAGGCTTAAAGACTTTGATTATTAAAAGTAAAAAGGAAAATTCCTAAAATGGAAATTGCTAAACCAATTCCTAAAAAGGAAAATTGATTCCGCAGAAGTCAATTTACCTAAGGCTTAGGTTGGTTAAGCCAATCAAATTCACTCTTTGGGAGCACTTTAAGATTTTCATCCACTGACCTCTCAATATCAACATTGATTCTCCACAACACATACTTACTTTCCCTTTTCATGCCATTGATCGCGTAGAGCCTCCAAAGCAAACCCTTAAGGAATCTGTATTCACAAGTCATGTACCAGACCCATTGTTTTTTGACAATACTTTCAAGATCTCTGAAAGCTCTCGTCACAAGTCCAACTTCCATTCCTCTTTCCACAAGCTCTCTCACTGAATCAATCATCTTATATGCAATCTCCTTTACGTATCCCGCGTGACTTTTGACCTCTAGCAAGTGAATAGCTGAACAGTACGCACCCGTAAACGCCAAGACCCATCTACTGTTATCTACCAACAACTCTCTTGGTGGGGTTAGGTTTCTGTTAATCTCCGGAAGAAGATTAGTTATCGCAGGAACAACAATATCTTTAAACTCAAGCCACATTGTTAAACGCTGGAAGATATAAACCGCTTTCTCGAACTCCACTTTGCTTTCTGAACCAATATAGTCCCATAGATCGAACCACGGGTCTTTCTCGTAGTTGAATGTCTCCTGCGCAACGTGGAACACCACCTGACCAAGAATCTTGTATATGTTCTCAGGCAATCCTTCTTCCTTAAGGCAAGTAATGAGCAATGGCTGAAGACCTCTAATCTCTGAAACATCTATTTCCCACTGGCTTGAAGTATGATCACAAAGTGAATCATAGAGTCTTTTGATTGCTATCTCTCTAGACCTATAATCAGAACCAGGTATTGCAAAGAAACTCAAGACTTCCATTGGAGTACATTGCCTAAACATGTAGTACAATTCACGGTCAGAGTCTACTCCAAGATCTTGATTATCAACACGAAAATGTTCGAGTTTAAAAGCCGGATTCAGAACATACTTATCCATGTTTGTAACCATTACAAAGATCTTCTTGGCTTCTTCCTTAGTACTTGTTCCAACTCCTGCGATCGCATATGCAAACGCTGCAACAAAACCGCATTGTTTGCTACTCCATTTACACAACTTCGCTTCTTTCGCAAGGTACTTATCGAGATATTGAAGCCCTCTTATCGCAAACTCTCTTTCCATCCCTAACCACATAACCTCAAAAGCAGATTTCATAACATTATGAAGAATCTCTCTTCTCATTACGGAATCTGAAACCTCAATCCCCATTTTAACAGCAGATGTCAAAGCCAAAACCCAAGCTTCTTCTTTATTTTTCTCAGGATGAAGCAAAACCTTATACACTTCCTCACGTAACTTCTCCAAGAACCGGTTAATAAAACCCTCGTAAAGCAATGGCAATTCGATGAAGTAACTAAACGCCCTAATCGGATCTTGATTCACAAGCAACAGTATATACTCACTAAGCTCTTCCCATCTTCCATTATAAAAACTCATAACATTCTCAGCTACGAACGAAACGATGACTCTTAAGCAATTAGTATCACACTTTCTTGGATTCTGCCGTGTCAAGCAAGAAATCAAAAGAGGTTTGATTTCATGGAGAGCGACAAGAGAGAGTTTGAAGTTGCGGTTTCTTAAACCGGGGAGAGTTTCAGAGAGGTGACCGATTGATCGGAGTCTGAGGACTTGATCGGAAGAAGAAAGATAGATCTTGAGAAGCTTTAGGGTTAAGCAATTTGGGAAGTTAGAGACGAATAAGTCGTAGAGAGTACGAGCTGTTTTGTAATCTTCGGATTGTTTACGTGTGTAGAGATTATCGACGATCATTGTTAATCCGTCGAGGTTTGGTGATGTAAGAATCTCTCTGGCTTTCATGGCGAGATTTAGTGTAGAATTCGCCACTGAAGCTTCTGTAAATTTTGTTGAGGAAATTTTGGATCTTAAGGTGTTTCTCCTATTAAGGTGTCCACATCATCAACAAAAAATATTATGTACTCCACCAATAATCATTTCAAAGTAACTAATTAATTGAATCGAAGCATTAATCTTCAATTAATACACAATTTAAAATAAAAGTTACTTGAATACGTATTTTGTTTATACTTTTAGTCATACTAGGTGATCACCCGCGGTACGCCGCAGTTTTTTCGGACTTTTTTGTATTGTTTAATTTAAATATAATTTTTATTTATCTAATCATTCACTCATGCAATAAATAATTACTTTTAGTATTAAAAATATTTTTGTCTAACAACATTTTCAACAATGCATCATACACATAATTCATAAACAACGTTTGTCTTAAACCAATTTAATAGAGGGTAGTGTTGGATTCTAGAAACCTAAGAATTTTATGATGGAGCTCCTTACGTATTCTCACCCTCAGTGATTTATTATATAAATATCAATTTAAGAAAATAAAAATATCAATTTAAGAGAATAACTTACTCAAATCATTAAGTAATTCACGATTATTATACACTCATACTTTGAGTTTGAATTACAAAAACTTACTCAAATCATTAAGTAATTCACGATTATTATACACTCATGAGTTTGAATTACAAAACAAAAATTTTCGAGTATGAGAAAACTATTAAAATGGTTTTATTGAAAATCATGTAATATTAAAATAAATTTAGTAATAGTATAATTAAATATGTAAAATTAAGTAATAAATATATCATTAACCTATAAATTCGAAGTTGAAGAGCTTACATTAATATATTTAATAGACACATGTCAAATGCTAAAAGTGATGATGTGTCAATCAAATGGAGAGAGTTGACCAATTTTCATATATATGATTATCACAATGGTAACATATATGCGTAAAACAAAACTTAAAACTAAATAGTTGCTAAATCAAAAAAACTTAAAATTAAATATATTTTCATATGAATGAGAGTATAAGCATAATCCCTAAATATATAAATAAGAATAAAAAATAACAATGAAAATTTCTTAGAAAATCTTACTTCAAATATAATTTAGGATGAACAAAAGAATTGAATTCAAATAGAAGGCTATAAGATGTTTTTTTTTTTAATAATAAGAAGATAATCATATTTCGTGGAAGCGCTGACTTCTTTAAAATAAAATAAAAAATAAATATAATATATCATGTGTTATACGAAACAATAGTGAGTAATTTGAAAATGCAAAAAAAAAACTCAAATGATTATTAAAATATAGATGTATAATATAGTTTGTTTAAAATACAAAATAGAGTTTGATTATAGTGTTATAACTTCCTAGATATTTATGCTTCCTATATTGCTCTTTGTTTCCGGAAGATAATGAAATAAACAAGGAGGAGTTGATAGAATATTGGATTTACGAAGGATTTATCAAGGAAACAGAGATGAAGATGGAAGTAACAACCATGGTCATACTATAATTGGTTCGTTAGTTCGTGCGCATCTCTTGCTGGATGGTCAATTCACATCGATGGTGAAAATGCATGATGTTTTACGCGAGATGGCTCTTTGGATAGGGTCTAAAGTTGAGAAAGAGAAAAGAAATTTTGTGTGTCAATTCTGGTGCACAGTTATGCCAGGTACCAAATGACATTGAATAACAGGTTGTTGCGTATCTCAGGTGAGTTCTTTTGGTTTATGCAAGCCCTTGTCGTCTTGGATCAAGCATAGAAGAATTAGTAGATTTCAAGGGAGCTACTATTGCTCATTTGAGGAAGCTAGAATCCCTTGAAGTAACTAATATGCATGCATTAAAAACACCTTTGAATCCTCTGGATGGATGGAGGAACGAGCATGAATAATGGAAAATGTTGAGAACAGCCCAAACCTGCCACTGAGTTCCGAGAAACGAGCATGAATAATGGATGGAGGGGCTAGGGATTTGGAGAAGAAGACTATTTAAACCAGCGGATGGTCTCTCACTTTCAAGTTTGAATGATAAAGGCATTACATATGTATGATTGTTTCCTCTCAGTTCTTAATTTGGTTTGGTTTCTGTGGTCCATCTTTCCATCTACCGCATACGTGTTAGAGAGAGTCCAATAATTTGAATGTTGTTTTTTACTTTCAGCTCATCAAGATGCTTCATCAGCCTCTCTTACTAACTTGGTTTTTTGTTCTGAAGAGTCATGCAAGTCTTTATTAGCAGTGCAACAAACCAATCAAGACGTTTCATCAGCATGCTCTGTATCTGTCTTCAAAGCCATCTTCATATCTCACAGACTAGCTATACAAATCGACTAAGCATCCACAATGGTTAATCTGCGTTAAGATTTTGTAATCGGTTTCAGGTTTTGTAAATATTGAAGACTTTGAACTAGACTTACATGGTTCAAGTGTTCTGTTAAGGTAATTGCGCATTGATAGCAAAACCTACAAATAAACTTCTTAATTTGGGTTGGTTTTATGTGCTCTGTTCTTTAATCAGGTAGCTTCAGAAGAATGGAAAAGAAACTGCGCAAAACATTGTCTTAAAGAATGTATTTCCTTGACCTTTGGAAAATAGTATCCTCTAAGTTTTTCCTAAATTATTCACAAGCTATAAAAGACTCCTAAAAAAGAGATAAAAAAAAAACGAGACACATCAAGTGTCACTAGCGAAACACTCACTTGGTGAGTTTTATCTCCACTAGGAACTTGAGCATAGATGATTCTATTGCAGACATGCCGTTCTGGTTGGTTAATTTTTGAAAATGTAAAAATAATACATTAATCCCACCAAATACTATAACGAATGTAAAATCGTGATTATGCATGGTAATTGTGAAACATTATTCAATGTTACTAAATCAGAGATAATCAGAATCAAATATTTTCAATTTTGACCTATTCACCAACATCAAAACAAACTAACAATAAATCAACAAACTTTATATATACGGTATATCTCATAATATATGCTCTGAAATGTATAAGTTATGCAATTTTCATATGTTAACTATATTACAAAACTCTCTTAGCTTTTAAAATAAAGAACTAAAATAAGATTAAATGAAGTGCATGGTACGAGAATTCCTTCGAGAGCAAGCAATGAATATCCTAAAAAGAAGAAATGGAAAACTCGATGAGTGCGATGGTACAGTTGGAGAGATGTGTCTTCGTTCGAAAAAGGTTCCTTCTTTCTTTACAATTATAATGTAGAAAATAAATATGAACCCTAAAGTAAAGCTCTCACGGGATCACCCACCTACCACCTTCCCTTTGAGAATTATTTGTGGAAAAAAAGAAGAAGAATATTCAGCTTTCCAAATTTGACATTCTTTAAGTTATGAAAGAAAAAAACAGTACATATTTCTCAATTTAAACTATTTTGTTATGCAAAAAACAAAGTAGTTTTATTAAAAATGTAACGATTGTTGGAAAAAAAACTGAGAGAAGCTATTCATTCACTTTTCTTCCCTAATAGTACTTCTAAGAAATTGGGAAACCTTTGTTGCATGGGGTGCCTGCTTTATGAAAAGCTTAGAACTTCTTTAGTCAAGCAACAAAAAAAAAAAGTAAAACTTAGCCATCCACATGTTACTGAAAACATAATTAAATTGTACAATAATCTATACCATATTATTATACGGCCATCACTAATTAGCTTATTTTGGGTTCACATCCTCTAACATTTCTAAATAATTTTGGCAAGCTTAATATTGTAGATTATCAAATAATTTTTAATGTATACGATGATAATAGAAAATTAGAAACCATTTCGATCAAATAAAAGTGATGATTTGTTTTATAATAAAACCATTAAACTTGACTAGACTTCACCTAATTATGTGATTTGGGTGGAAAAACCTACGAAATATCATTCCATCGTTCCTCATTACCCTTTAAGTAGGACTTAGATAGTTAACATGTATAAATAGGTTTCCATTTGTATTGCTATTGTCTTTCTCTCCTTCTCCACTAATGCCAATGGCAAAACTAAGGAACATCATCAAAACTCTCTCCATCTTCTTCTTTCTCATCGCAGCAACCGCTCCTTCACTCTCCTCTGCCACCTCCGCCACAGACACCTTCGTCTTTGGCGGCTGCTCCCAGCAAAAATTCTCTCCGGCGTCTGCGTATGAGTCAAACCTCAACTCTCTTCTTACTTCTCTAGTTAACTCAGCCACATACTCTTCCTACAACAACTTCACCATCATGGGCTCTTCATCCTCCGACACAGCACGTGGCCTCTTCCAATGCCGCGGTGACCTCTCCATGCCGGACTGCGCCACGTGTGTGGCACGTGCCGTCTCTCAAGTAGGTCCTCTTTGCCCTTTCACTTGTGGTGGAGCCCTCCAGCTAGCTGGCTGCTACATCAAATACGATAACATCAGCTTCCTTGGCCAAGAAGACAAGACCGTTGTCCTAAAGAAGTGTGGATCCTCTGAGGGTTATAATACCGACGGTATCAGCCGGAGAGACGCAGTTCTCACGGAGCTAGTCAATGGCGGAGGGTATTTTCGAGCCGGAGGGTCCGGTGATGTTCAAGGTATGGGACAATGTGTAGGAGATCTAACGGTGTCAGAGTGCCAAGATTGTTTAGGAACGGCCATTGGACGGCTTAAGAATGATTGTGGCACGGCCGTCTTCGGAGACATGTTCTTGGCTAAGTGTTACGCTAGATATTCAACTGATGGTGCACAACATTACGCCAAGTCTCATAATTGTGAGTTCTCTCTACTTACTATTATTAGTAGGAAAACTTTCAAAAATAAAATGTTTTGTTTTCCATAATTCAAAATCCAATTTGTTTTTTAAAAATAGACCTGCAAATATAGATTTAGATAAGTTTCCTAAATATTTAGGAATAGTGTAGTACATGTATATTAGAAATTAAAATTTGACAAAATTTTATTTATTTTAGTGAATCCTACCTATAACAAAAGTTCGTATATATTTGTAAAATCTCAAAGTTGTGATATTTTTGGAATTAACAAAAATTCTGTTACAAATTTATATATATCTGCAAGAAAATGACAATAAGAACTCAAATTATACGTTTCATAATTTGATGATTTTTTTTTTTTTAATTCCAAAACAAAATAGAAACTAACAATAATATTTTTTTGAATAATATTTGTTGAATAAAATAGATAAAACAAACTACGGAGGAGAAAAGACGTTCGCGATCATCATAGGACTACTAGCTGCGGTTGTTCTTCTAATTATCTTCCTTCTTTTCCTCAGAGGCGTTTGCAGTCGCGGAGGTGATTTCTCTATCTTACATAGTTTTACTCTTATTTAATTTCTTTCATAATATATGGAAAATACACACAAAAATATCCAAAATGTTTCTTACATGCATGGTCTCATGATAAATATACGTAGTAGTCAATCTGATCATAATGAAATGTTATATGTAATATGCTTCCATGTGTATCATACAGTTAGGTGGTTATTAGTATATTCAAAGTTTTAAGTAATACTTGTTCATAAATTTAAAATTTTCAGGTAAATAAATGTCAAAGTTCTGAAGAATCGCAAGAACGTGGATCTCAAAGGACCAGAAAATCCAGATGAGATGCATATTTGCTTTGGATTCTGTCAACGTTATTTCTTTTTTCTTTTTCTAACGTTTTAAAAATTATTTTGTTTCGATTGTTGTTACATAATACTTGTGATAATAATTATTTTAAATGGAAAAGAGATAAGAAAAGGAAGTCTTAAGCAATGAATTATAAAGGCTTTATGCATATCCGAAAAACAAGATTACTAAAGCAACAAAGTAAAAGGGCATGGCAAAAGAGTGAGGTCTAAAAGCAAAAGTTTATGTCGATCTTTATTTGTCAAATGGCATATATTCTCTTCAGAAGATAAACAAATTTTATAATGTTCTCAAATGTTACGTCCAATCTCAAATGTAATATTCTTACATTTTCTAATTTAAGACAAATTAAAGAGAAAAGTAGAGAAAGCAATGCATATATTTTCTTACGTTAAAAACATTTCATTTTATGAAATATCAGGTGCTAGACCGGGCATGAGTCCATTGGAGGACCATTCGTTGTAAAATTATTGGTCCTTATTTGTTCTCTACTAAGTACTAAGTCAATTGTCTATACAGAAATTGTCTTCGACAAGACCAAACTGGAGAATGAATATTTAATCATGGCCGAACTAGATTTAACACGTCTTTTTTTTTTTTTTTT